>OLSB01000166.1_pt1 | contig 77124 bp, 121 predicted proteins | sample 1672071 | NCBI WGS metagenome assembly OLSB01 (sample SAMEA3136642, study PRJEB25190) | human gut metagenome | biome: human gut; feature: human-associated habitat; material: faeces | place: Austria | collected 2013
TTAGTATATCATTTATCTTATTTCTATTAATAATATTACCATTAAACTATGGTCTAACAGTAGATAAAAATTATAATGTTTTTGAATTATTTCGTTATGAATTAAAAGATTTATTCATGCCATTATTTATCTATGGAATAATAATATTTATCTCATTCATTATGTCAATTGTCTCAAAAAGAGCAGGAAAGTTTGCTAAAGTAGGATATTTAATTGCCCTAGGCATATTAATTTCAATATCATATCAAGCAACACAAAATAATATAATATTAACCCACATATATTCCATAATGTATGCTCTAACTAGCATTTTAGTATTTCTTCCAAACAAAACCAATTTAAAGCAAATTTCAGTTGATGAAGATGAAGAAGAAATAACAAAAATCGAAGAAAATAACATCCTAAAAGAAGAATATCATAACAAAAAGATATCTAAAAGAGAAATAATAATAACCACCTTAATATTTCTATTAGTACTATCTATTGGAGTATTTACAAGTATTAAATTTACCAGCAAAAATATTAAGAATAATATATCCCTAAACGAACTAACTAGTTTAAAATATTTAAACAAGAATGAAATACTATATACCAAAATAACGAATGAATACATTAACGTTAGAAAAAAAACAGATACAACCTCTAAAAAAATAGGAGAAGTAATAAAAGACGATATTTATCAAGTAATTGATATAGATAAATATAATAACATCATATGGTATAAAATAAAAGATAAAGAAAACAACGAAGGATACATTGCAGGAATGCTTAAAGGGGAATGGTATGTTTCTCTATTCAAAAAACAAGAAAATATAGAATTATCAACCATTAAAATCATCACCAATGAAGATAACAAAGAAGAACAAGAAAATAATTCAAATAATAATACTGATAACACTCCAGCAACACCAAATAATAATTCAAATAACCAAAGTAATAATAACAATGCAAATAAAAATAACAATACAAATAAAAATAACAATAATAAAAATAATAATAATAATAACAACAATAACAATAACAATAATCCAAGCAAACCATCGACATCTACAGAAACACCAACAACCGAAAGCAACAATAATGAACAAGAAAATATAAAAAAACAATATTTAAAAGAAGTAGAAGCTGAAAATTTAAGATACGAAAAAGAAGTTAAAAAGATAAAAGAAGATTATGATTTATACGAGTTAGATGCAAAAGATAAAATGGCTGATGCCAAATATTTTGCAAGTTTCTATGGTGGATTATATTATGGCACCCAAAGAGACTATGAAAAAGAATATCAAAAATTAATGGAATCGGGAAATTATGAAAAAGCAGATAACCTATCATCAAGATGGGAATGCACAAAAGAGTATAGAAAATGGGACGATTATTTAAAAGGTCTTCCTCAAGAAGAACAAAATTATTTAAAAAAAAGAGAAAAAAATCATAATGATATTCTAAACGAATTAAAGAAAAAATATAATCAATAGATGCATAAAACTAATAAAAATGATAAATAACGAAAAAAAAGACAAATATTTGTTGACAAAATCCATATTATTTAGTAAAATCATAATCGGTACATTTTATATTTTTGCCTGTTCGTATTGGGAACACGGATAGGAGAAAATATTATTAAAAAATAAGGAGATAGAAAAAATGACAACATTTATGCAAAAAAAAGAAACAGTTGACCGTAAATGGTATGTTATTGATGCAAAAGGAGAATCTTTAGGTAGAGTTGCAGCCAAAGCAGCACATATGCTAAGAGGAAAGCACAAAGTAACATATACACCACATGTTGACTGTGGAGATTACATTATAATTATTAATGCAAAAGAAGTTAATTTAACTGGTAATAAGTTAAATGACAAAATCTATTATGACCACTCAAGATATGTAGGGGGCATGAGAGAAAGAACTGCTAAAGTTATGAGAGATAACTATCCGGTTGAAATGGTAGAAAGAGCAGTTAAAGGTATGTTACCAAAAGGTAGATTAGGCCGTGCAATGTACAAAAAATTATTTGTATATGCAAATGAAGAACATCCACATATGGCTCAAAAACCTGAAAAAGTAGAAGTTGGGAGGAAATAACCATGGCAAAAGATAGAAAATTTTATGGCACAGGTAGAAGAAAAAGTGCTGTGGCAAGAGTAACACTTACTCCAGGAACTGGTAAAATTACTGTAAATGGTAGAGATGTTCATGAATATATGCCATATGAAGTATCAGTAATGGACTTAACACAACCACTTGAAATAACTGGTAATAAAGAAACATTCGACATTGAAGCAAATGTTTCAGGTGGAGGTTTTTCTGGTCAAGCGGGAGCAATTAGATTAGGTATTACTAGAGCACTACTTGAATATGACAAAGCAAATGAAGAAAAAGAAGATTCATACCGTAAAAAATTAAAAGCAAGTGGCTTTGTAACAAGAGACCCAAGAAGTAAAGAAAGAAAGAAATATGGTCTTAAAGCTGCTCGTAGAGCACCACAATTCAGTAAGAGATAGATTGCGTACCACAGTTTTACCTCATAAACTCAATGTTTATGGGGTTTTTCTTTTATTAAGATATTTGTTAAACACCGTTGAAATCGGTTCGTAGGCAACAAGTAGGCAACAGGTAGGCAACACAAAAAAAGAGTAAAATGTACTTCTTAATCTCGTAAAATAAATACGAGATTTTTTGATATATAAAAAAGAACTTATTCAAGGTAATTAACTGCCTCGATAAGTTCTTCAATATCTTTATGTGTATAAACTTTATCAGTAATATCTTTACTTGCATGACCTAGTATTCTTTTGATACATAATTTATTAGCAGGTGTTCTATCCATCATTGTAGCAAAAGTATGTCTTGTATCATGTGGTCTATGTTTTTTATCCATCTCTAATTGCTCAATAATCTTTTCAAATTTTTCATGATAGAAATTCCAATAAAGCATTTGTTTATATTCATGATTGAAAATTAAGTATTCACTACCAACCTTGATAGCATCATCATACCATTTTTTAACAAGAGGTAATATTCTATTATGTAGAGGGATAACTCTATCTTTACCTGCTTCTGTTTTAGAACCACCTCGCATATATTTTTCTTCTAGGTGAACATTTTCTATCTTTATATCCAAAAGTTCGCCAACCCTCATTCCTGTATAAATAAGTATCAATATGCAGTCAATAAAGTCCATTCTAGCGACATTTTCCCAAAACTTGTCTATTTCCCACTGCTCGAATGGAATTCGCTCTAATTTGGTCGTTTTTTTGCCTATATCAATGTATTCAGAATATTTTCTTACATTCATATCATTTTTAATAGCATAATCATACATTTGATGCCATAATATTTTAAATGCCTTTTTTGCTGACCATTTTTCACCCATACCATCAACAATTGCTTGTAGGTGATTTATTTTAACATCAACAAAAGGTAAATCTTGTATATCTTTACAATAATTCCAGCACATATCATATACTTTTGTAGTCTTGTAGGCAATTTTTGGATATTTTTCATCTTGCCACTTAGCATGAAGTTCTGAAACTGTTATTTTTCTTACATCTATGTCATAAGGATTTTCATTAAATAGTGCTAATTCTTGTAATGCTTTTGTTCTTGTTTCAAAGTATCCAACAATCTTTCTGATTTGAACACCATTTTCATCATATCCTACTGTTTTTCTTACAATATATGGTTTTCTTCTATTCCCTGATAATTTTTGAATAGAACCATATCCGTTGGGTAATTTCATTTATCAAAAATGCCTCCTTTTCTTGTATTTTTCTAGTATTTTTGATATAATGAAATAGAAAAATCCATAACATTATATCTTATATTTTGTTTTTTAGTCGACCAAGACTTTTTTGAGATTTTTCATTTGACTTACTGTTCGAGCAGTAGGTCTTTTTTTATGCCTGTTTAGATTTGACAACTTCAATAATTTTGGTGATACACCATTTTATAGGAACATAAAATAAATACTTAAAAATTAAATAATATGAATAGAAAAATATAAAATATAGGATATTACAAATTAAATAATCACTTACTTTCCAACTTGTAGTAAAATATTTTCCTTTTCCAATTTTATTAACAGTTCTAATTCTTGTTCCCATATATTATCTCAACTTTCTTCTTACTTCAACTGCTACACCAATTATCTTAACTGGTTTAGTCATAATTTCATATTCATCAAAGTAGTAAGGTTCATAATTGTTATTTAATGGTTTTAAAATTATGCTTTTTTCTTGTTTTACAACTCTTTTAAAAGTAGCATCATCACCATTTACCATAACAACACAATCATCACCAGAATTACAATCATTTTGTTGTCTTATTATAATAATATCACCTGTTTTATAATCAGGATACATACTATCACCATCAATTTTTAATGAAAAGTAATTATTACCATCTCTTAACATTGATGCAGGAATTTCTTCGTATCCAATTATATCCTCTATCGCTTCAATAGGAATTCCAGCAGGAACTTTACCTAGTATTGGTATTTTTACAGTTTTTGTCATTGTTTCAATATATCTTGCATTATCAATTTTAATATTTGAAACATCTTCTTCATCAGTTAGCCAATCCCTATCCATATCAACATCATATCCCATAAGCCAACCCTCACTAACACCTAGTGTTTCAGCAATAATATTTACTTTATCTTGTTTTGCTTTAAATGTTCCTGATAGGTAATTACTTATTAAGGATTTGTTAATACCTGTTCGATTTGCGAGGTCAACAGGTTTCATATTATTATATTCTAATGCTTTTCTTAAACGATTGGCAAAAGTATCTTCTAACATGACTAATTCACCTCATATTCATTATATATTAAAAGTTAGAAAAACGCAACTATAATATAGTAAAAAGATAAAAAAGTTTAGAAAAACTAAAATAGGGTATTGACAATTTAGAAAATAGAAACTATAATTTAGTTAGAGTTGCGAAAATATGAACTACACCAACTCAAAATGAAAGGAGGAAATCACTTGGCAAAATACAATTATTCTAAATTAAAAGGAAGAATAAAAGAACTAGATATGACATTAAATGACTTTGCAGAAAGACTTGGAATTGCTGAACAAACCTTATATAAAAAGTTTAATAACCAGTCATATTTTACACAGGAAGAAATTGATAAAGCAATGAAAATTATTATGCAACCTATGAGCAAAGTGCAACTATATTTTTTTAATAAAAAAGTTGCGAAAAACGAAACTAATTAAGTCTTGGTCGACTAAGAAACAAAAACAAATTATAAGAAAGGATTTTTTATGAAAAAGATAACAATTAAACAAGCATCAGAATTGATGCATAAATCACCACAATTTATAAGAGTGGGATTACAAACAGGGAGGTTACCATTTGGTTCAGCAGTAAAGGTAAAAGAAAGATGGAATTACATTATTTATCCTGATATGTTTTATCAATATTTAGGAATTAAGGAGGTACAACATGACTAGAAGAAGATTAAAACCATGGGTAAAACAATTTTTAGTTGGTTTAGGAATAGGTGTTGTAATTCTATTATTTGTAGCAATTGGAAATTATTTTGATAGAGAAATGGAAGAACATATTGAAAGAGTTTCAAAAGAATGTGCTTCACAAGGATATGGTATAACTGCCAAATATACAAAAGAGGGGGATAAATACTATGTCTGCAAAAAGTAAAAGTCAAATATCAGAGGTAATAGGTTTGCTTAGAAAACAAGGATATATAACATCCTATGAAGCAATTGAAAAATTTGGTGCAACTAGATTATCAGGAATAATATTTATTTTACGAGAAAGAGGGTTTGGAATAGAAACTGAAATGGTTCAAGGCAAAAATAGGTATGGTCATTCAACAAATTATGCCATCTATCGCCTTACAAAAGATATAGAGGAGGTTGAAGAATGATATTAAAAATATTAGAATTCTTTGGAATTATTATATTTGTAAGTTTAGGGGTGTTTGTAGTAGTTACTTTGGGAATTGCTATGTATAAGTCAATTCAAAAGCAGATGAGAAAGTAGATGGTGATAAATATGTCTAATAACAGATTTTATTGGATTAAATTAAAAACTAATTTTTTCAATAGAGAGGATATAGATTTTCTACTTTCTCAAAAAAACGGTGCTGAATATGTAGTTTTGTATCAGATGCTATGTTTAAGCACTGCTAATAATAATGGCAGGTTAGAAACTAAAATGGGTGAAATTATTATTCCATATAATGCAGATAAAATCGTTAGAGATTGTAAATACTTTGATATTGATACAGTTAATGTTGCAATGTCTTTATATAAAAGATTAGGTTTAATTTATGAAGAAGAACAAGATGGTGTTTTGAAAATATCAAATTATGAAGATATGGTTGGTAGTGAGTCAAAATGGGCAGAAAAAAAGAGAATATATCGTGAAAATCATAAAAAACTAGGATGTAATTCTAGTGAGGACAATGTAGAGGACAACAAAGAGGACATTGTCCGACAAGAGTATAGAGATAAGAGTATAGAGTATAGAGATATAGATAATAAAGATATAAATAATAGTGTTAGTGTTAGTGTTAGCGATGCCGAACTTTTAGATTTTTTTGAAAGATTTGAAATTAAAGACAAAGATAATCAATCTACTATTATTAAATATTTAAATGATGGAATGTCGTTTGAAGTTATCAAAAATGGGTTAATGATACCTTATGACAGAAATGTTATGAATTTTGATTTTGATGATGAAACTGCTCCGATTAACAATCCAATTGGATATGGATTACAAATTTTAGAGAATTGGCATAACATGGGTGTCAAAACACTAGAAGAAGCAAAAAAATATAATAAATTAAATAAAAATAGAACTGAAATGATTGGTGCTGATAAAAAAGGAGGAAGAAAATGACAATACATGAATTATCTAAATATTACAATTTAAAAATAGAAATTCAACAAATAAAAGATAATATTGAAGAAATTGAAACTACAATAATTGGTTCTTCCAAAATTACAGGTATGCCGATGATGTCAAGTGGTAATAATAGCAATCCTACTGAAAGAATAGGAATAAAATTAGCAAAATTAAAAACCACATTAGAAAATAAAAAAGATAAGTTGCTTGATGAGGCAACTAAAATAGAAGAATTTCTAAATACTGTTGAAGATGGTGAAATTCGTATTATTATTAGAAAAAGATTTTTAGAGGGTAAAACATGGAAAGAAGTAAGCAAAGATATTATTGCTGATAGGTCAACCCCATACTACAAATTAAAAAAATATTTAAAAGGGAGGTCTGTATCAGATGATAAAAATAAAAAGAGCAATTGATTTGTTTAGATTAGACAAATTTCAATTAATTAAAAAGATAAATACTCTTGAATTAGAAAACTCTGTTTTAGAACAAACAATAAAAGATGAATTATATAAAATATTCATGGATAAATTAAGAGAACCCCAAGAATTAGATAGAGTAAAAAAAGAAAATAAAAATTTGAGAAGTAAAGTCAAAACTCTAAAAGCATTGTTAAAGGGTGATACTGATGGAAAGTGAGATTTTGAGTATTGAAACTGTTCAGAAATTAGCAAGATTAGAAAAAGTAGAAATTGAAAATAAGCAATATGAAAAAATAATATGTGATTTTGATAGAGAGGTAAATCGTTTATTTAATATTATTAAAGATGCTTATGAATACTTAGATAAAAAAACACTATGTTTCAAAGATGATAAAGATATTTTAAAAAGAATATTATCAAAAGGTTTAAGCAATGAGGTTGATAATGTCGAAAGTATATCAAGATAATTTTAATAATTCACTTTCTAATAATAGTGATAATGAATTCACTAAAAAATTGAGGGCTTTAAAAAAATATTGCCCACAAGCATATAAATTTGTCATATTCAGATTTAAAGATACTTACTTGAATGTTGAAAATGGTGAGTATTCAATAAATCTGCCGACATCTAAGGAATTTAAGTTTGTTTATGGTCAAATAAAATTAATATATCGAGTAAAAAACAAAGGTATAAAATTTATTGATTTAGAACCATCTGATTTCTTTATAGATGGATATAGATTTGATTTAGAAGTATATAAATCAATATATTATAGAAATGCAAAAGATAAATTCAAAATAGATTTGATGCTAGAAATGAAAAAAGGAGGAAAAATAAATGAATGAAAAATTAAGAAAGATTATAAATCATTATGGCATGGATAAACAATTGAAATATTTTCAAAGTGAAGTATTTGAATTAAATGAGGCAATTATAAAAAGAAGAAATACAGGAATAATAGAAAGTATTGCCATAGGAATAACTAATACAGTAGCACCATTACTAAATATAAAAAATGTTGATTATTCAAAAGAACATATCAAAGAAGAAATTGCAGATGTTATGGTTATGTTAAAGCAATTTCAGTTATATTATGATATTCCAACAGAAGATATAAAAGCAATCATGAAAAATAAAGTTGATAGACAACTAGAAAGGATTGAATATGAACCTAAGCATGGAAAAGAAGAATAAGATTAAAAACATTGGTATAGCAATAGGAATATTATTGTTCTTTGCGATTACTTGTTTAATAATTTATGAAGCAATAGACTTTGCTAATGATTATAGATGCAGTAATTTACCATTAAATGAGTTTTTTCAAGATGAAAGTTGTAAAAAATATTGGAGGTATGAAAAATGATAGAAGATAAAGAAATGGAATATGTAAATGTTCCAACATATATAGAAAAAGCAGTAAAAAAATTATTTAAACTAAAAAATACTGAAAAAGAATTGGCAATGCAAATAAAGGACTATATGTCAACCCATGATATTCCATTAGAAACACCTTTGCAATTATTAAAATATATTCCAAAAGAAAATGTTGATGAAAACCAAATGAAAATAAACTTTGAAACTGGGGAGGTTGAACAAAATGGTTAAATACATTTGTTTAGCACCAAGTAAAGAACAATTTAATATAAAAGGTGAAAGTTTAGGCATGAGTGGTGAAAGAGCATTATATTATGCTACCGATATAGGAAAGCATCGTATATATAGAAGTTGCTATCCAATAGAACCATATATATTTAAAGGTAAGGATATTAATGAAAAATTAGAATTGTTATATTTTAATACTTCAATAGAAGCACAAAGATTATGTGATGAAATAAATAGTGTATATGGTGATGATTTTATAGTAAAAGAGGTGAATGTTGATGAAGAATAATGAATTTATTGATTTATGTGTATCAAAATTAGTTGAATATGTGAATTCTAATTTGGATAAAAGTGATGCTTTAATAAACATTACAAAAGATTGTGTATTTGTAGTTTGGAGTTGTAAAACATTACAAAATAATAAGGCATTATTAAGTACAACATTATCAGATGGAATGTATTATGAATTTACATATAATGGTGATAAAAAGGAACTATATCTTGATGCTTACAAAAAATGGCAAAATATCTGCTATAAGATTGATTAAATGAGGACTGCTTATGAGTAGAACATTTAGAGTAAACTTTGGTAGAAAGACTGTAAGACCATTTGAGGCACATGATATTAATAATATGCTTGTATTATGTAAAAAGACAAGAAATCAAGCAGAAGTGGATAACAATGATGAACAAAGGTATTTATGGGATAGAAATTATATGATTTTAGTTATTGGAATGAATTTGGCTTTTAGGATAGAAGATATACTTCAATTAAGAGTTGATAATTTTAAAAATGGTGGTGTTTATACAAGGGAGTTTAAAACTAATAAGGAACAGTCATTTGAACTGCATCCATCACTATACAAGGATATTCAAGGCTATATCAATAGAAATGAGTTAATAGATGGCGAATACTTATTTAAAAGCAGAAAAGGTGTAAATAAACCAATTACTCGACAAAGAGCATGGCAGGTAATAAAACAACTTGCCGATGCAGTTAAAGTGTCATATCCTGTTGGATGCCATTCGTTAAGAAAATACTTTGCTAGGCAATATTATGAAAAAACAGGTGATATTATTGGCTTGAAAGAAATGTTAAATCATTCTAGCGAAAGAGTAACACTTTTATACATTTGTTGGAATACAGATGATAAAAATGAAAAAAGAAAGAACTTTTATTTAGGTAGTTGATATGAAATATATTGATGATGATGTTTTAGGTGGTCAATCAAGACCAATACATAATAATTTTGAATTAACAAATGCTATGCAAGGAAGAAAGAATTGTTTTTTATATACAGTTGGTACTTTTCAAGTTAATAATCAAAATTATATTGAATTAAAAGAAAGAAATATTAAATTAGTTGGTTTAGCATTTGCACAATTAAAATACAAGCCATTAAAAGAAAAGCAACAAGATAGAAAGTCAGTAAACATTATAATTGATGAATTAAGCAAAATAACATTGAATATAAATATTGATACTAATGTAAAATTAGAACAAAAAAATAAATATATAAGTGGTGGTATGCAATAGCATATCACTTCACTTAAACCTATACAATTTTACAAAATGAAAAATTGTAAATTCAACAAAAAAATAACACTTTCCTAACAACAGGAAAATGATTATAAAATCTAGGTAAAATTAAGATTTTAATATAAAAAAATGAATTTAACAGAATTATGTCATTTTGTTAAATTTATATAGATAAGATTAGGAGGTAGAAAATGGCAAAATCTTATGAAATAACATATCATTTTCTAAATGGTGAGATAAAAAAAGTAGTTTATAAAAATTTATCAATAAATAAGAGAAAATTTTTAGAAGATATGTGTAGAGGTGTAGGAATTAATAAAATAACTTTATTTAGTGATGAAGTTATAGAAAATATTGTAAATCTCAATTCTGTATGTTTTTTTGAAATAAAAGAGGTAGATTAATGAATGAAGCAGAAGCAAATAAAATATTTTATGATAAATATGGTATGACATATCAACAATTAGAAGAAGTTTATGAATTTGAACTAAAAGGCAAAATCAAATTAATGGAGGAAAAAGAAAACCTTATAAAGTGGTTAGAAGAAAACATAAATCAAGATGATAATGGATGTGGTGAATGGTGGGTTGCTTTTCCTAGTTATATGAGTAAAGAAGAAATAATTAATAAAATTAAGGAGGGTATTAAATGTTAAAAGTAAATGAAAAAGAATTTATCAAAAGTTATAAACAATATAAAAAAGATATTAGATTAATCAAAATTCTTTTAAAAGATAAGTGGTATAGAACAAAATGGTGCAAAAAACATTCAATTGAAACTTTAACAGATGAAGAATTAGAAAAAGACTTAAAAAGACATCAAGAAGAAAAAATGATATTAGAAAGATTTATTGAAAGATAAAGAAAGGTGTAAAAATTGAAAACTAATAACGATAATAAAATAATTTCAAAATATTGTAAAATGCGAGATGAAATATTGATTAATTTTGAAAATATGTCAGATACAAAGTTATTGCAAAAATTAATAAAACTAAATGGCGATAATATTCCATCAAGTCCTGAAATTGCAAGAATAGGTTTACATAAAGCGAGATTATATTCTAATAATGTACCAATTGAGTTAAAAGAAAAATCTAAGAAGTGGTTATTAGAGAATAATTATAGTTTAGAAATTTATTAAATATATGGAGGAAATAAAATGAAATTGTTTAGGAATGTAATAGATGATGCAATTGAATATAATAAACATATTGCAAAATATAATGAAAAAAATGAATTTATTGAATTAGCACCAATAAAAGAAGAAAAGGTAATTACTATAACACTAGATGAATATAAGGAACTTTTAGTATATAAAGGTAAATATTTAGGACTTACAGGTATTAATGAAACAACAAAATTGGATGCTGATGGGATAGAAGTATATGAAAAAAATGATTGATATTATTGATATTAAAAATGCAAAATATTTAAAATTTTATTCAAACGATGGATATATTTATTGTAAAAATAAAATTACTGATGAAGTAGTGTTTATTGCAGAAGATGAAAAATATAAAATTTTGAAAAATGAATATTTAGATTATCAAAAGTGGTATAGAGAAGAAAAAAATAAAAATATGAAGCAAAAAGAAATTTTAAATCAACTAATTAATGCCATAAAAACTAAATTAAAGAACTCTGATAATTATGAGATGGGGCTAGAAAATAGTAGTTATAAAGATAGATTATTTACTGAAACATATATTGAATTACAAGTTATATTAGATAAATTAAAGGAGGTAACAGATGAAATCTAATGAATTTAAAAACGATTTTTTGAAATTAATAAAAAATAATCCTAATTTAGATGTTGTTTGTATGTGTGCAACTGATGAATTAACTGATGAGTTTAGATATTTGTATTTATCAAAGTTATCTTGTTCTATTTGTTATATTTATGAATATGAAGATAGAATATTCTTAGATAAAGATGAAATGACAGAATATTTATGTGATATTCATGATGGTGATGCAGAATATTTAGATTTAGATGATGATGAATTTGAAATGGCAATGCATACAGAAGCAGATAAATATTTTAAACAAAAAGCGATTGTTATATATGCTAGAAGTTGTTAAATAATGAATAAAAATAGTTTTAAAGACCAATGTGATATTTGTAATAAATTTGACTATTTAAAAAGTTTTGATAATAAATGTTTATGTTCTGAATGTTATAAAAAGTTAAATATTAAAAATAATCAAAAAATAATAAAAAAAGAGCAAAAACAATTAAATCTATTTAATTTTAGTTAAAAACTTTCACATTTTTCACATACAAACAATGATATAATGTATTTGTACAATTATGAGTAAAGGCGACTGTATGCAGTTGTCTTTTTTTGTGTTGGAGGTGATGCAATGTTAAAGAGTTGTAGCAGGTGTGGGAAAATACATGATTTTAATAAACAATGTTATGTAAATAGACAGGTAAGAGGTACATCAACTGCTGATAAATTTCGTAAGACTTATAGATGGCATCAGAAGAGTTTAGATATTAGAGAAAGAGATAAGAATTTATGTAGGGCTTGTTTAGCAAATATCTTTGATACACAAACGATTTATAACTTTGATAAGTTAGAGGTTCATCATATAATTCCACTAGAAGAAGATAGTACAAAAGGATTAGATGATGACAACTTAATTACACTATGTTGTTATCATCATAAATTAGCAGATAAAGGAATAATACCAAGAAATATTTTGACTAAATTAATCGATGAAAATTGTGATTTAGAAGCAATAAAAAAAGAAGTAACCAACCGAAAGTACCCCCCTACCTTTTAAAATTGATTTTTTTAATTTAATTCGAAACCTACTGCCCACCTTTGAATACAAAAAATGCCCAAAATGAAAATCAGTAAATCTTGGATTAGATGAAATGGAGGTGATAATATGTCAAGACCAGCAAAAGCAATTGATACAAATTCTCAAAAAATGAGTAAAGAAGAAAGAAAGCAAAGAGAAGAAACTGAAAAAAAATTACGAGGTGATAATGATAAGATAAAACCATTTAAATATTTGAATAAAAGACAAAAAGCAATATTTAAAGACATACTTAAAAACCTTAACAAAGATATTTTAAGTAATTTAGATGTTTACTTATTAAATCAAACTGCTATTACTATTGAAAGATTAGAGAGTATTGAAAAGGAAATAAATAATGCTAGTAAGGTTACTGATGAAAATGGAAAAGAACAGGATAAATTGGATGTTAAACTTATTATCAATTTGAAATCTGCTAGGGATATGTACTCAAAAGATTTTTTTAGGTGTTGTAATGAATTATCACTTTCACCACAAGCGAGAGCAAAACTTTCTATATCAGCACCACCACCAAAGAAAAAAACTTTGATGGATATTTTAAGCGAAGAAGATAATGATGATGAATAATATTCAAATGCATCCTAGTTATATTTATGCAAAACAAATAGTTAATGATGAGGTACAACCTCCAAAGTTATATTATGAAAGAAATGGTGAAAGAAAGTTTATATCGCCTAAATATGTAAAAAAACAATGTCAAATATTTCTTGATATTGCCGATGGTAATGATAGTAAATATATCATAAATGAAAAAAGAATTGCTAAGATAGATAAAATATGTAAAATTTTAGTAATGGCAAAAGGTATTAAGACTGGATGCAAAATATATGATGCTTTGTCAGGCTATCAATGGTTGTTAATTGTAGCAAGTCTTTGTACTGTATATAGAAATAATAAGAAAAAAAGAAGATATGAAACGGTACTGCTTGAAATATGTCGTAAAAATGGTAAAACATTTATAGTTGCATTTTTAATATTATTGTTATTTTATTTAGAACCTAAATTTTCAAGGTTCTTTTCTGTTGCACCTGATGGAACATTAGCAAAAGAAATTAAACAGGCACTTGAACCTTTGATTAAAGCAAATATTGATGTATTTGAGGATGGCGAATTTAAAATATTAAGAGATAATATAACACACAAACCTACTGAAACAGTATATACACCATTAAACACTTCTAAAAACAGGATGGATGGTAGAGAGCCAACAGTATTCGTTGCAGATGAAGTAGGTGCTTTGGTTAATTCTTATCCTATTGAAGCCATGAGGTCAGGTCAATTACTTGTTGTCAATAAATTAGGTTTTTTAATATCAACAAAGTATCCGACATTTGATAATCCAATGGAAGATGAAGTCAATTATTTTAAAAAAGTATTAGATGGGATTATAGAGGATGAACATATCTTTGGCTTATTGTTTGAACCGAACGAAACTAAGAATTGGACTACTGATGATGATATTATCTTGCAATCTAATCCATTAGCCTGTGAAATAGAAGCAGTTTATCTTGATTTACTTGATAAAAGAAAGAAAGCAATAGAAACTGAAAGCAAGAGAGAAAACTTTTTAACGAAACATTGCAACATTATTTATCAAGGTGCAGGTACTGAAAGTTTTATTGATGTTAGTGAAGTTCAAAAATGTAGAGTTGATAAAATTGATTGGACTGGTAGAGAAGTTTTTATTGGTGTCGATTTAGCGATGTCTAATGATAACTGTGGTGTTGGTATGGTTGCCGATGATGATGGTACTATTTTAGCAGAAGCAATTGGTTTTATCCCTGAGGGTAGAATAGAAGAAAAAAATCAAATAGAAAAAATAAATTATAATGAATTTATAAATGCGATGAAATGTATTGCTTGTGGTGATAAAACTGTTGATTATAAAGTCATTGAAGATTTTGTTTTTTCAATTGAAGAAAAATATGATGTTGTAGTTATGGGAATAGGTTATGATAGATATAATGCATTGTCCTCTGCTCAAAAATGGGATACAAAATATACAACTGTTCAAGTAAGACAACATTCAGATACATTGCATCCACCAACAAAATTACTTTACGAAAAAATAATGAATAGAGAGTTTAAATATGAAACTAATAAATTACTTGAAATAAATTTTCAAAATGCTAAATGTGTGTATGATACTAATATGAATAGATATATTCATAAAAAGAAATCTAATGGTAAAGTCGATTTGATATTTTCTTTATTAAATGCCATTTATCTATTGCAACAGGAAATATACTTGGAAAATGGAAACTTTTTTGTTCAGGTTGGATAACTTTCACATTTTTCACACTCTATTAATGATATAATGTATATGTAGAGATACGAGAACAAACAGGAATGTTTGTTTTTTTTATTGCTGAAAGGTGGTGAAAAAAATGAGATTATTTAATTGGATTTCAAAAAGAGATGAAGCATCAGCATCCAAAGAAGAAGCAGTTGATACACCAATAGAAAGCCAATCAACTGGTGATATTTTATTAAAAGCATTGTTAAAAGGCGAAACCATAAATAAAAATAAGGCAATGTCAATTCCAGCAGTTTCAAGTGCAGTCGATAGAATATCAAATATGGTTGCAATGTTACCTATTAGACTATACAAAGAGGAAATAACTGATGGTAAAAGAAAAGTTGTCGAAGTTTTAAAAGATTGTAGAACAAAATTGCTAAATCAAGATACTGGTGATACACTCGACCCATTCCAATTAAAAAAAGCAATGGCAAGAGATTATCTCATTGAAAAAGGTGCTTACATTTATCTTGAAAAATCAAAAAATGAATTTAAATCAATAAGATATGTAGAGCCTACTCAAATATCCATCATGAAAAATTATGACCCTATATTCAAAGATGTCAAATATGAAGTAAATGGAAAACCTTATGAAACTTTTAATTTTTTAACTATATTAAGAAATACAACAGATGGTGCAACAGGAAAAAGCATTGTTGATGAAATATCTAAATCATTAGAAACATCATTTACAACAATTCTTTATGAACTTGGTCTTGTTAAAAAAGGTGGTGGAAAAAAAGGATTTTTGACTGCTACTAAAAAACTTGGAAAAGATGAAATGGAAAAGTTAAAACAAGCATGGAAAAATTATTATGGCAACAATGAAGAAAATGTTATTGTTCTTAATGATGGTATTGAATTTAAAGAGGGTGCAAATTCTTCTGTTGAATTACAAATTAATGAAAGAAAGAAAACATTAAAAGAAGATATAAATGATGTATTTCATATTTCTTCAAACTATGATGAAACTGTTAAAGATGCAGTAATGCCAATTATAAGTGCAATAGAAAGTGCTTTAAATAAAAACTTCTTGCTTGAAAGCGAAAAAGGAGTTTTTTATTTTGCATTTGATACAAAGAAAATCACTCGTGGTTCATTAAAAGAAAGATATGAGGCTTATAAAATCGCATCTGATACAGGATGGCTTGGCACAAATGAAATTCGTGCAGAAGAAGATTATGATGCTATTGATGGATTAGATGTAATTAAATTAAGTCTTGCAAATGTTCTATATGATACTACTGAAAAGAAGTATTATACACCAAATACAGGTGCATTAATGGATATGAGTAAGAATAGTGAGAATGGAGGTGAAAATAATGAAAATACAGGTTAGAGATGACAAAGTAATTATTGATGGTTATGTAAATGCAGTTGAAAGATTTTCAAAACCTCTTACTAATAAAAATGGTAAAAAGTTTATTGAAAGAATAATGCCATCTGTATTTCAAAGAGCCATTGAAAAGAATGATGCTATTAAAGTTTTACTAAATCATAATTACGATATGGAACTTGCTAATACCAAAGATGGAAGTGCAAAACTATATGAAGATAATATTGGTTTAAGAGCAATAGTTGAAGTTAGTGATGCTACTGTCATAGAGAAAGCAAAACAAAATAAATTGCGAGGTTGGTCATTTGGCTTTATTTGTAATAAAGAAGATGAAGAAATAAATGACAATGGTATTAGTGAAAGAACAGTACGAGATATTGATTTATTTGAAGTATCTATTATTGATGATAGAAAGATACCTGCTTATATTGGTACAAGTATTGAAATGCGTGATGGTGAAGTAAAAGAAATTGAATTTAGATATGAAGAAACTGAAAGTGATGAAAATACACAATCAGAAGATAGTGTCAAAAATGAAAATTTTAGTAGCATGACTGCATCACAAAAAAGAGAATTGTTAAATGGTGCTTATAGGCAAACATTTAGCAATGGTTGGTTAGAAGATTATGATGACTATTTTGTTTATGGAAGTATAAAAGAAGATAGTACATTGTATAAGATGCCTTATACAATAACCGATGGTGTTGTAAGTATAGATACATCTAAGCAAGTTAAAGTTGTGAGAGGTGGATATAAAGAAGTAAGGTATGAAGAAAAACCCGAACAACAACCTAAACAGGAAGTTGAAAAAATAGATTTCTCTGAATACGAGAATAGAATAAAAAAAATTAAGGAGGAAACAGAATGAAAAACAATGAGTTAAAAAAGTATGCTGAAATGAAAGCAGACAAGCAAAAAGAAATGACTGATTTAGTCGAAAAAGTAAAAGGTGAAGAAAGAGCAATGACACCAGAAGAAGATGAATTGTTCAATCAACTTGAAAAAGATATCCAAGCAATTAATGATACAGTTGCTAAGATAAATAAAAGTCGCCAACTAACAGAAGAAGATGGTGCAAGTAAAAATGATGAAAAGGAGGGAAAAAATATGTCAGAAGAAGAAAGAGCAATGGAAATTGAACAACGAGATATTGAAGATTTTGCCAAATATATTAGAGGTGAATTCGTAGAACAAAGAGCAGATGGTGATTTTGGTAAAGGTAAAGCAGGAGCAGTAATCCCTACTACAATTGCAAATAAAATTATCATGACTGCTTATAATATGAGTCCAATCCTAGAAAAATGTACACCATACAACACAAAGGGTAAATTATCAATTCCTGTTTATGGTAAAGATAGCAAAGGTAATGATATTACAGTATCTTATGCAGAAGATTTTACTGATTTAGTTGAAAAAGCAGGAGCAATAACTTCTGTTGATTTAGATGATTATTTAATTGGTGCATTAGCAAAATTAGGTAATTCATTAATTAATAATACTGATATTGATTTAGTTAATATGGTAATAAATATTATTGCTGAATATGTAAAAATCTTCTTAGAAGGACAAATTTTAAATGGTTCTGACAAAATAACTGGATGTAAAGATATTACTAGAATTCATGAAGTTGCAACAGCAGTTATCACTTATGATGATTTAGTAAAATTAAAGAATAAAGTTATTCAATCATTTAGAAAAGGTTCTATTTGGGTAATGAACCAAGATACTGAAACTGCTATTGAATTAATTAAAGATGCAAATGATAATCCTATCTTTGTTGCAGACCCAACTGGTGAATTTGATGGTAAAGTCTTAGGATACCCTGTTTATGTTTCTGATAATATGGCAGGTATTGAAGCAGGAAAAAGACCTATAATTTTTGGTAATTTTAGTGGTATTGCTTTAAAGAAATCAAAAGACTTAGAATTACAAATTCTTAAAGAAAAATATGCTACTCAACATGCTACTGGTATCGTTGCATGGTTAGAAGCAGATGCAAAAGTTGAACATCTTCAAAAATTATCAGCATTAGATATAAAATCAGCAACAACACCATCTAATCCATCAGAAAAATAATGTATATTGTTTTAAAAAGTTTTGCTGGTAAGGAATATTCAGGTACAAAGGGTAAACTAATTGAAATTAAAGACAAAGATTTTGCTAAGTCTTTAATCAAGGCTGGTTTTATCGCTGAATATAGTAAGCAAGATAAAAAAAATGCAGATAAGGATAAAGAAATTGTTGAATTAAAATCAACAATTTCTAAACTTACTGATGAAAATACAAAATTAGAAGAAGAAAAAGCAGAATTGATTTTAAAAGTTCAAGAACTAGAAAATGCCTCTGCCGATGCTTCTACTGATGATACTGAAAATAATGGAAATGGTACAGATGGTGCTACTGAAAACCATAGCGAAAATGAAGATGATAATAAAGATACCAATAAAGCATCTAACAATAAGTAATTAATTTGTTGTTCGGGCTAAACTTCCAAAAGGAGGAAACAATATGATTACTAAGGTTAGTGAAATTACTGTTGAAGATTTAAAGACTTATCTTAGGATAAGTGATGACTTATCAGATGATGATAAAAAATTCCTAAAAACGATTTTAAATAGTTCAATAAACTATATAAAAAATAATACTGGTATTGATGATGTGGATAAATATAGTGATTTAGTTATAGTTGTCTTTGTATTATGTCAAGATATGTATGATAATAGAACTTTATATGTTGATAAAAACAATGTAAATAAAGTTGTTTCGTCTATTTTAGGGCAACATGATAATAACCTTTTATGATAAATGCAGGTAAGTATAATAAAAAGATAGAAATACTTGGAATTAAACCTGCAAAGGATAAAGGTGGCTTTAAAAAAGATGAAGAATATATTGTATTAAAAACTTATGCATCTATAAAAACAACTAGGGGTTATACCCTTATTCAAAATGATAGTGATTTTGAAAAAGCATATACAAATTTTACTATAAGATATCCACAGGTTAATATTAGTAGAGATATGATTATTAAATATAATTCAAAAACTTATACAATTGAATATTTAAATGATATTGATGAAAAACATATTGAATTAGAAATTCAAGCAAAACTGGTTAATAAATAATGGCAAAGTTTAAAGCAGAATTACCGATTGATATAATTCAATCTTTTGAAAAGTTGGAGTCTAGTTGTCAAGAGATGATTGGTGAAATGACTAAGGCAGGAGCAGAAACTGTATATAAAAAGGCAGTTGTAAATATGAGAAAATCATTTAAACATTCTGCTGATTTAGAAAAGTGTTTAAAGATTACAAAGACTTATAAAACACCATCTGATGGTGGTGTAAATACTAAAATAGGTATTTATGGATATTTACGAGGTGATAAGTCTAAACCTGCACCTTTAATTGCCAATTCAAGAGAACACGGAAATTCAAGAGGCGAAAAAAGGAAACCTTTTTTCAAAAAATCTTTTGTAAAAAGTGATATTGAAAGAGAAATGATTAGGGTTCAAGATAAATATTTACCAAAGGGGTGATAAATTATGAATGAAGAAATAGAAGAAATTTTTCAAGGAAAAATAACTGTTGATAAAAAGGATATTCCAATAAGTTTTATGGAATATACAGGCAATAGTATTGATTATATAGTTTATTACAATGATGGTGATACTCCTTGTTATAGTGAGGATGATGAAGTTGTTTATAGTAAAAATGAATTAGAATTTAATATATATACAAAAGGGAATTATTTAAATATAGTTAAGGAATTAAAGAAAATATTAAAAAGTCATAATTACGACTGGTTAGGTGATGAGGGTGATTTGTATGAAACGGATACCAAATATCACCATTTTGTTGTAACATTTGAAAAATTAAGGAGGATATGATATGGCAAGAATAGGTTTAAAGAATTTTAGATATTCTGAATTAGATGAAAACGAAAATGTTATTGCACCTAAATCGCTTGGTAAAGCAATAGATTGTAAGGTTTCATTGGAATTAAATAGTGCAAAACTATATGGCGATGATGCACTAGCAGAAAGTGATTATACATTCAATAAAGGAAGTGTAACAATTTCTATTGATGATGATGATGATAAAGTATTAGCACCATTATTAGGACACACTATTAGTGAAGAATATGTTGCTACTACTGATAAAACACCAACATCAAGCAAAACATATTATACTAAATCAGGTAGTGAATATACTAAGTTTACAGGTTCTACTTTTACGACAGGTACAACTTATTATGAAAAAAGCACTACATTTGGTGAAGTAATTAGAAAAGATACAGATGTAGCACCTTATGTTGCATTTGGTAGAATTTTAACTAAAATTGCTAATGGTGTCTATAAGTATAAAGTAGAATTCTTATCAAAGGTTAAATTCAAAGATACTATGCCTGATGAAAAAACAAAAGGTGAGTCAATTGAATTCACTACAATTTCAATAGAGGGAACTGTAATGAAAAAAGCCAATGGTGAGTGGTCTAGGGCTAAAACATTTGCTACTTATGAAGAAGCGAGTGAATACTTAGATAGTTTATTAACAAAAAAATAGTCAAAAATTTTAATAAAGAAAACTTATAAATCTTTTCGAAGAAACAGTGAAAAAATCTGATAGAAGAAAGGGTAAAGAACTAGAAATTAATCTGGTCTTTACCCTTTTTTATTTTATTTATATTTAGAAAGGGTGAGATTATGAAAGAAAAAGAAGCAGTTTTTTCTGTAAATGGTAAAGAATATAAAGCAGTTTTTAACCTAAATGTTATGCAAGAAATTCAAATTGAATATGAAACATTTGCAAGATGGGGTGAATTAACTGATGGAAAAGGTGAAAAGGGCGAAGTTGATATAAAGGCTTTAATATTTGGAATTAAAGCAATGTTAAATGAAGCGATTGATATTGAAAATGAAACCTTAACAGATAATAAAAAGCCATATTTAACTGAAAAGCAAGTTGGTAGATTAATTACAGAAATGGGATTAAAAGAAGCCACTCAAAAATTAAATTCAACAGTTATTAACTCAACTAAGGATGATAAACCAAAAAACGAGTAATCCACGAGGAAGATGAAAACGAAAAAATAGATTTCTCGTGGTTTTCATTTATTGGTGTTAATAAGTTGGGTTTTAGTGAAAAGGAAGTATTTAGAATGACATTAAGAAAATTCAATATGTTGTGGGAAAAATACAAATTTTATTTTGATTTAGAAAAAAATTCAACTTATAGAGAAATGGAAAAAGCCCAAGCAGAAGAAGATGAATGGTTATAGGAGGGAGGTAAAACTATGGCAGGTTCATTTGGTGGAACAGTAAAATTAACTGGTGAAAGTGAATATGCAAGTGCATTAAAGAATATTAATAGCAATTTAAAAGCAGTTAGTAGTGAATTAAAACTTGTTTCAACAGAATTTACTAATAATGGTAATAAAATAGGCGATTTACGAAGCAAAAATGATGCACTTAATAAGAAACTTCAAGAAGAACAAAATGTTGTTAAAACTTGTTCTGATGCCATTAAAGATTTTACTGAACAACAATCAAAAAACAAAAATCAAATTGATAAATTAAGAAGTTCATTAGATATAGAAAAAACTACATTAGATAAAATGAAAAATAGCACAACTGCAACAAGTGAAGAAATATCCAAACAAGAAAAAATTGTTGCAGATTTATCAAAAGAATTATCTAAATCTGAAAGTGCTTATGATAGCAATAGTAGGAAAATAAATGATTATAAAGTTAAATTGAATGATGCAAAAACTCAATGTAGTGATTTATCAAAAGAAATTCAAGATAATAATAATATATTATCAAAAACAAAAGATAATTTTAAAGATAATGCAAAGTCTGTTAAGGATTTTGCAACGGAAGAAGAAAAAGCAGGTAATAATACTCTAACATTAGGGGATTTGATAAAAGGTAACTTAATAAGTGAGGGTATTATAGCAGGTATTAAAGGTTTAGCAGGAGCAATGAAAACAGTTGGTTCTGCTTTATTAGATATTGGGAAATCTGCTATTGATAGTTATGCTAATTATGAGCAGTTAATAGGTGGTGTTGAAACATTATTTAAAGATAGTGCAGGTATTGTTGAGGGCTATGCTAATAATGCTTATAAAACTGCTGGTTTATCTGCAAATGATTATATGGAAACAGTAACATCATTTTCTGCAAGTCTATTACAGAGTTTAAATAATGATACTGCTAAAAGTGCAGAAGTTGCTGATATGGCAATTACGGATATGTCTGACAATGCAAATAAAATGGGTACAGATATGTCTATGATACAAAGTGCATATCAAGGATTTGCTAAGCAAAATTATACCATGTTAGATAATCTTAAATTAGGTTATGGTGGTACTAAGTCTGAGATGGAAAGATTATTAAAAGATGCACAAAAAATTAGTGGTGTTAAGTACGATATTTCCAATTTAAGTGATGTTTATAATGCAATTCATGTAATTCAAGGTGAATTGGGTATCACAGGTACGACTGCCAAAGAAGCAAGTACAACAATACAAGGGTCAGTTGCTTCAATGAAATCTGCATGGAGCAATTTATTAACAGGGGTTGCCGATGACAATGCAGATTGGGGAACTTTGGTTAATAATTTTGTTGATAGTGTAGTAACTGCTGGTGATAATTTATTACCTAGAATAGAAATAGCAGTCGAGGGAATAGGTCTTTTAATTACTGATGGATTAGCATTATTGCTTCAAAATGTAGTTCCAATGGGAATGCAACTTATTCAGAATTTAATTACTGGTATGGCTAATCAATTACCTGATATTATACCAAGTATAAATGGTGCAATGGGTATGATTATAAATGGAATTGTTGCGATGTTGCCACAAATTTTACAAATGGGAATTCAAATAATAGTATCCTTAGTACAAGGAATAGCACAATCATTACCTACCTTAATTCCACAAATGGTTGATGCAGTTGTTACTATGGTAGATACATTATTAGACAATATTGATTTAATCATAGATGCAGGTATTCAATTATTAATTGGATTAGCAGATGGATTAATTGAGGCATTGCCAAAATTAATTGATAGAATTCCTGAAATAATAGATAAATTAGTTCAAGCAATTACTAATAATTTGCCAAAAATAATTGAAGCAGGTATTGAACTTACTGTTAAATTAGCATGGGGTATCGTTAAAGCAATACCACAATTAGTTTCTAAAATTCCACAAATAATTAGTTCATTAGTATCAGGTATTGCAAGTTATTATTCAAAAATGTGGAATATAGGTAAGGAATTACTTGGAAAAGTAAAAGATGGTATTACTAATGGAATATCAGGAATGTTAGATGTTGGAAAAAATTTAGTAAAAGGTTTATGGAATGGTATAAATAATGCCAAAGATTGGGTTTTAAATAAGATTAAAGGCTTTGGAAAAAGTATTGTTAATGGTATTAAAGGTATTTTTGGAATTCACAGTCCATCTACTGTATTTAGAGATGAAATTGGTGTTAATTTAGCCAAAGGTATAGGTGTAGGTTTTGAAGATGAAATGGGTAATGTAAATGATACCATTCAAAAATCTTTACCTACTGATTTAGATGTTTCACCAAATTTAAATTTAAATAGTAATACAACAGGTAATTATGGAATTAGTGATAACTATTCTTCCTTAGTAAATGCATTACAGGATGCATTGGATGGTATGTCATTCAAAGTAGATGGTGATAAATTTGGTGAATTAGTAGTTGATAAGGTAGAAAGGGTGATTTATTCATGAGTTATATAATTTGGAAAAATAGACATAGTGATGATGTAAAAGGATTATTGATAAGTGAGTTATCACCTATTTCTAAGCCTAAAATGAGAACAACAACAACTGAAATTGATGGAAAAGATGGCGATGTTGTTGAATATTTAGGATATAAAAGTTATACAAAAACAATTTCAATTGGTTTAACTAAAAATTATGATATAGATGAAATTATCAATTATTTTAACGGAAGTGGTAAGTTGATATTATCAAATGAACCTGATAAATACTATAATGCACAAATAATTGATAGTATTGATTATAATAGATTAATCAATTTTAAAAAGGCAAGTGTAAAATTTTATGTTCAACCATTTAAATATTTATTAAATGAAGCACCATTTGTTTTAAATATTACTAATGAAACCTCATTAAAAGTATCAAATAGAGGATATGAACAATCTAAACCAATAATCACATTGTATGGAACAGGTACAATTCAATTATTAGTAAATGGAAACCAAATTTTTTCAGTAGATATGGTTGATGATTATATAACTATTGACTCTGAACAGGAAGAAGCCTATTATGGACTAATTTTAAAAAATAGACAAATGACAGGCGACTTTCCAAAATTAAATTCAGGTATAAATATTATTAGTTGGGTTGGTAATTTGACAAAAATAGAAGTTAATCCTAGAAGTAGGTGGTTATAATGATTAGTGTATATCCATCAACAGAAAAGCATTTTGCTAATAATGGATTGAAAGTTATGCATCCGTTAAAAGCAAAAGTTTATAAAGAAGATAATGGTGAATTTTATATTGATATTAAAGATACAATCGAAAATTTAGAATATTATGCAGAGGGAATGATAGTAAGGACTGACACACCTTGGGGCAAACAATGTTTTAGATTAACTAACCCTGAAATTGATAAAGATAAAATAATCAGCAAGGGTTATCATTTATATTTTGATACAAAAAGATATGTGATTGTAGATAGTTATGTTGTTGATAAAAATTGTAATGATGCATTAGACCATTTGAATAATGCTTGTGATATTGAAACACCCTTTACTTTCATTTCTGATATTTCAACAATTAATTCATATAGATGTGTAAGGCATACATTAGAAGAAGCAATTTCAGTCGTTATTGAACGATGGGGAGGGCATCTAATAAGAGATAATTATAATGTTGAAATAAGAGAAAATATTGGCGAAGATAGAGGTGTTGTCTTATCGTATGCTAAAAATATTAAAAGCATAAAAGCGACTGAAAATTGGGACAATGTAGTAACTAAATTATTACCTGTTGGTAAAGATGGTTTATTATTACCAACTACATGGATAGAGGAAACTGGTTTATATGACATACCTTATACAAAAGTAGTAAGTTTTAGTCAAGATGATATTTCAGAGGACGATTATAAGACTGATGGTGTATTAGATGAAAATGCTTATAAAACTGCTTTACTAAACGATTTAGAAGCCCAAGCAAAAGAATATTTAAACACTTATAAAGTTCCACAAGTGAATTATACTTTAAGTGCTAATATTCAAAATGTATCTGATATAGGTGATACTATTCATGTAAAACATCCTAAATGTAAAATTGATTTAGTAACAAATGTTATCGCTATTGAATATGATTGCATATCAAAAGAATATACAAAAATAGAGTTTGGTAATTTTAAAAATAAATTAAATGATTTGATTAGTGATGTTTCATCACAAATAACTGAAACAGTAAGTAAAGAAAATACAAGTAATTATAATAAATTACAATCAAAATTAGAAGATGCAACAAATAAAATAAATGATGCCATGAATTCATCTTATGTAGTTAATGATGATGGAAACCAAATGATGATTGTAGATAGATTGCCAAAGGAAACTGCAAAAAATGTTATTAGAATAAATAGTGCAGGAATAGGTTTTAGTCAGAATGGTATTAATGGTGTATTTAAATCTGCATGGACTATTGATGGTACATTAAATATGCAAAATATAAATGTAATAAACTTAATTGCTGATATGATTAAAGGTGGAACATTAAAACTTGGTTCAAATTTGAATGAAGCAGGTGTTATGGAATTATATGATGAAGCCAATAGGTTAATCTCTAAGTTTGATAAGACAGGATTAACCTTTTTTAACGATGATAAATCCTATATAAGAATAAATCCAGAAGTTGGTTTTGCTGGTTATAATTCAAATAATACAAAAACATTTTGGGCTGATAAAGATGAATTCCATCAAAAAAAATCAGTTGTAGAAGAAGAAATTACGATTGCATCTAAAATGCGAATTTTACCAATAAAAACGGATACCAACAATGGTATAGGATTTATACCTGTTGTATAGGAGGTGAATTAAATGGCAACAAGTGGTTCATTTGAAACAGGAAAATATGGTGGTGTAAGAGGACTATATTTTTCTTGGTGGGTTAATAGTCAAAGTATTAGTGGAAATTATACTGATATTGGTTGGAATTTTGTCGGTTCAGGAAGTGGTTCAACTTGGTATTATACTTTAAATGGTTATTTAAATATAAATGGTGGTAGAGTATGGACACAAGGTTCGAGTAAAATTCAATTGTCTAGTGGTACTGTTGTAGCAAGTGGAACTACAAGAATTTATCATAATAACGATGGTACTAAATCTTTTAGTGCTGATGGTGGTGCTACTATTTATAATTATGGAACATGGCAAACTGGAAGTGGCAGTTGGGATTTACCAACTATTCCAAGACAGGCAAATGTTACAGGTGCATCAGATTTTACAGATGAACAAAATCCAACCATAACTTTTAACAATGCTGGTGGTTTCAGAATAAATGCAAGGTTAGAATTTGGTGGTACTAGCATATCAAGAGATAATATTCCAAATACAGGAAGTTATACATTTTCACTAACGGATGCTGAAAGAAATTTATTAAGAAGCAAATGTACAGGTAATTCAATGACTGTTAGACAAGTAATTGGTACTTGTATATCAGGAACAACCGAAAGTTTTTGGAGTTGGCAAGATAAAACTATGAAAATTGTTAATGCTAATCCAACATTTAGTTCATCAAACATATCATATCAAGATACTAACAGTAGTATTACTGCTATAACAGGTAATAATAAACATATTGTTAGAAATTTATCTAATTTAAAAGTAAGTATTAGCAATGCAACTGCAAAAAAATCTGCATCAATGTCAAAGTATGAACTGACATTTAATGGTGTTACAAAAACATTAACATCAGCAGGTACTGTTGATTTTGGCACAGTAAACTTAGGTTCAAGTTCATCGGTAAGTGTAAAAGCAATTGATAGTCGAGGAAATAGTACAACTGCATCTTTATCAATAACGATATTAGATTGGCAACTTCCAACTGCATCAATATCAGCAAAAAGAATAAATAATTATGAAGATGAAACAAAATTGACTGTTCAAGTTTCAATATCATCAGTTAATTCAAAAAATAGTATTCAATCTTTAAGATATAGATATAAAAAAACAACAGAAAGCAATTATTCGAATTATAAACCTATTTCTAATAATGAAACAAAGGAAGTCATTATTGATAAATTATTTGTATGGGATTTTCAAGTAGAAATTAAAGATAAATTTGGAACTAAGACTTACAATTTTCAAGTTGCAAAAGGTATGCCAATTATGATGATAGATGTTGATTTGATTTCAGTAGGTATTAATTGCTTTCCTACAAAAGAAAATTCGCTTGAAGTAAATGGGTATGATTTTAATAATCTGCATCCTATAAATTCTATTATAATTACTACTAATAACAATAATCCATCAAGTTCTGTAACAGGTACTTGGGAGTTGTTATCAACTCAATCATTAAATAATGTAACAATTTATTATTGGAAAAGAACTGCATAAAGGAGGAATGAGATATGAAAAATAAAAAATTTGATATTTTAGTTAATTTTGAAAAAAGTGATAGTATAACATCTGATGAAATAAAAATTGTAAAAGGTGATTATAATTCAATTGAATTTAATTTTCAATTAAGTAAAACAGATTTTTCAAAAGCAATGTTTTATATGGTGAAGCCTAGTGGCTTACATTTTGTAAGTGAGATAAAAAATAATAAAGTAACATTTGAAAAAAATATGGCTTTTAATGAAGTAGGTAAGTATTTATTTAGTGTTGCATTATATGGTAGTGATAGTAGATTGACAAATACTGCAAAAGGAAATATATCGGTTGTAGATGGTCAATTAGATATGGATGATGAAGTTGTTCAAGAAGAAAATTATCAAATATTAGATAGTTTAATAACAGAGGTTATATCTTTAAAAGAAGAAATTGAAACTACACTTGCAACAATGAATGGTGTATTTAAAGATGTGTCGTATAATGCTACAAATGGTGTATTGACCTTTACAAAAAAAGACAATTCTACTGTAAAAATCGATTTACCACTAGAATTGTTAATAAAAAGTGGTCATTATGATAGTAGTACCGAAAATTTAGTATTGGTATTAGCGAATAATGACACAATAAAAATACCTGTTGCAGAACTGGTTAATGAATATTATGCCGATGGTACAACATTAGAGTTAAAAACCGTTAATGGAAAACTTACTTTTAATGTAAAAAATGGTGTTTATCAGGAAAAAGTAAGTGGCAAGGGATTAAGTACGAATGATTTTACTGATGATTATAAAAATAAGGTTAATAGTAATACTTCTAACAGGCATACACATACAAATAAGTCTGTTTTAGATGGTACAACTGCGAGTTTTACAACTGCCGATAAAAGTAATTTAGATAGCAATACTACTAATAGACACTCACATAGCAATAAATCTATTTTAGATGGCATTACTGCTTCATTTACTACTGCATATAAGAATATATTAGATAATATTAAAACAATCGCCACAGGTGGTAAATTTGAGGATTTAACCAATAAATCTGTTGCTGGTTATCATAATTCTATTTTTAGAGGTAAAAATGTAACGAGTTATTTAACTGATGGTTCATTATTTACTAGAATTTCAAATGGTAGTTTTGAAGATTTATTTGTAGGTGATTATATCGTAAAAAACAATATCACTTGGCGAATTGCAGGTTTTGATGTATACTTACATAAGGGGGACACCGAATTAACGAAGCATCATGCAATAATTGTTCCTGATAAGCACTTAACAACTGCACAGATGAATTCTAGTAATACAACTGTTGGTGGTTATGTTGCTAGTTCGATGTATACAAATACATTACCTAGCATATTAGATACTTATATAACTCCTGTATTTGGTAGTCATGTAATAGAAATTAGAAATTTACTTACAAAAGGTATCAATGCAACAGGATATAATAGATATGGAATAAATAGTGGCTGTTCTAATGACTGGGCATGGTATAGTAGAAAAGTTGATTTAATGAATGAAGTTCAAGTCTTTGGTTCTATTGTTTGGTCATCTAGTGGATATGAAACTGGTAGTGATAATTGTCAATTACCATTATTTAGATTAGCACCTGAATTTATTACAAATAGGTCTTATTGGTATTGGTTAAGAAATATTACAAATGCTTCCTGTTTCGCTCATGTCACCAGCGGTGGTCATGGCACCAGCAACTGTGCTTCTGCTACTGGTGGTGTTCGCCCCTGCTTTTATATCGACTAATCTTTAATCACACCCCCTTGTGGGGTGGGTTAAAGATGTCGAGGGAGGAATTGATAATGAGTGTATTGAAAAGAAAAAGAAACATATCAAAAATGGAATTTTATCATAATGCTATAAAATTAAGGCTTATGATAACCGAATTTCTTTTAAAAGATTTTGGAATAAAATCGAGAAGAAGAAATTTAGATTTTGCAAAAGATGTATATGATATGACTGATACTGATGTTTCTGAAATTGAAGAAATATTGTCAGCATACGATATAAAAAATAGTTTCATTGACAATTTTCCAAGTTGGCTAATAGATAAAGAAAGAGATTACTTCATGGATTTATTGAGGGAATTAATGAAAAATATTTGTTCAGCAAATACAATTCATATAACCAATAAAGAAGAATACTATATGCGAAGAAACTATCAAACACAAGCGATTTGTAATTGCGAAAATCTTCTTCAAGAGATGCAATATATAATTTGTGTATGCCATCCGAATGTGGAAAAATACATGGTGTATGTTGATATCATTGAAAAGGAAATTGTGTTATTAAAAGGTTGGCGAAAATCAGATAATAAAATATTTAAAGAATTAGATAAAGAAAAAGGGTAAAGTTTGTATTTACTGGGCTTCCTGTTTCGCTAATGTCAACAACAATGGTAATAGCAACAACAACAATGCTTCTGCTACTGGTGGTGTTCGCCCCTGATTTTAACTCGCACAATGATTAGGTTAAGTACCGTTGCGATAATTAAAAGGAAACTTTATCCTGTCCGAAAGGCAAATGGATATTTTGATACTCTTTGATAAGTCAATTAGAGTTAGGAACAAAATATGATAAATAAGATAAGTAATGCCAATGTTTTAATGAATAGTTTTTACGAAGCCAAAAAAGGTTGTAGTTGGAAAAATAGTGTTCAACAATATGAAGCCAATTTTTTGAAAAATATTAGACACACACAGTTAGAATTAAGAGAAAAAACATATAGACAACAAGATTTTTATTGCTTTTATCTTAAAGAAAGAGGAAAAGATAGATATGTTCGCTCCATAAGTTTCTATGATAGAGTTGTACAAAGGGCTTTGTGCGATTTAGTTAATCCCATAGTTGAACCATATTTAATACATGATAATGGTGCAAGTGTGAAGAAAAAAGGAATTGATTTTGCTAGAAGAAGAATAGAAAATCATTTGCATAAATATTATAGAAAATATGGGAATAAAGGATATGCACTCGTTATTGATTTCAGTAAGTTTTATGATAATATACTTCATAAACCTTTAATGGATATGTACAGAGAGATTATTGATGATAAAGATATTATTAATTTAATAAATCATTTAGTTGATAGTTTCTCTGTTGATATATCCAATTATAATATTACGGAAAATGAATTATTTGACTCACTTGCTTATGCTAAGGCAGAAACTGAAAAAACAGGTGAAAAAATGATGCATAAATCATTAGGTATAGGAAGTCAAATATCTCAAATATCAGGAATTTATTATCCAAGTAAGATGGATAATTATTGTAAAATTGTTAAGGGTATTAAATTCTATGGAAGATATATGGATGATACCTATATAATTGGAAATAGTAAAGAAGAATTAAAATCTTTATTGGATGATATTGATAAAATCTGTAAAAAACAAGGAATTTTTATAAATCATAAGAAAACACAATTATTTAGGTTAGATAAGGGTTTTACCTTTTTAAAAATAAAATATAGATTAACAGATACTGGGCATTTAGTAAGAATACCTGTGAAAAAGAATTTTATCAGAGAAAGAAGAAAACTAAAAAGTTTTAAAAATCTATTAGATAAAGGGTTGATTGATTTTCATGATATTGAGGAACAATATAAATCTTGGAAAGGTAATATTCAAAAATATGATTGTTATAAAAGTCTAAAAAATTTAGACAAAGTATTCAATGATTTGTTTTTAAATAATAATTCACAAAATTCACATTAAATTGATGATATAATGTATATAGAGAATAAGGCAACAAAAAATAGTTGTCTTTTTTCGTATGTATGAAAGAGGGGAGGAGCAGAATGGAAGATAAATACATAGAAAAAATACAAGAAATTGCTGATAGGTCTAAATCTAATACCAAGCGACTGGATGAACACGATAAAAAGTTAGATGAATTGGAAAAAACATATTCAATAATGGAAAAGATGAACTATCGAATGGGAAAAGTTGAAAGTGCAGTAGAAAGAATAGATACTAAATTACAAAGTAGTGATAAAAGCAAAGGAATGAAATGGGATAAATTGGTAGATTATTTATTTTATGCCATCCTTGCTTATGCATTATTTAAATTAGGATTAAAATAGGAGGAATGAGATATGGAACAATTTCTTACATGGGATGTTTTAAAAACTTATGCTAGTTTTGTATCAATTGTATTTATGGTAGTAGAATTTACGAAAGAATTAAAATTTGTTAAGAAAATTCCAACAAAATATTGGAGTTTTTTTATATCATTTGTTCTTTTAGTTATAACAAATATTGTTATGAATAGTTTTTGTTTTATTGACATATTTTTATATCTTTTAACATCAATTTCCATTAGTTTAGGTTCTAATGGATTAAGTAATTTTAATGCAAAAAACGAGAAAAAATAAAATTCTCGTTTTTTATAAAATTTTCTTCAAAAGGAGGTCAAGATTATGGAAGAAAAAGAAGTATTAACAGAAGAAGTTCAAGAAGAAATGGAAGTACAAGACACTTTTAATACTGATGCATTGGATGTGTTAGTAAATGGTGAAGATTGTACAATCGAAAATCAAGAGGAGGTGAGTGAAGATGGAAATGAGAACAAGTAAACCATCAGCAGGTAATAAATTTTATAATACTACTTCAAGAGGTGGTTATAGTCAATGTATACAAGGTAGTCCAACAGATGCAGGTTGTAATGTACTTGCTAACTGTGTAGGCTATGCCTGTGGTCGTTTTAATGAAATTATAGGTAGCATGAAGTATCCTTATTTAAACTGTAATGCTGAAAATTTTATTGAAAGGGCAAAAAAATGTGGTTTAACCGTTGTATCATATCCAACATTAGGTGGTATTATGGTATGGCAAAAAGGTGCTACATTAAGTGGAAAAGATGGTGCAGGTCATGTTGCAGTAGTTGAAAGAATAGATGGTGCAAATAAAATACTTACATCAGAAAGTGGTTATGGTTCAAGAACTGCATTTTGGAATAGTGTAAGAACTAATTCAAATGGTAGATGGGGCTTAGGTAGTGGTTATACTTTTAGAGGATGCATTGTCAATCCTGCTATTGGTGATGTTCATTATGTAGAACCAGTTCCAACACCAACACCAAGTAAGTCTAATGAAGAAATTGCAAATGAAGTTATTCAAGGCAAATGGGGAAACAATCCTGAAAGAAAACAAAGATTAACAGATGCTGGATATGATTATAATGCAATTCAAGAAATAGTTAATAATAAGATGGCAAGTAATACACCTGCTTCAAATAGTTCAAATGATGAGTTATTAACATTAGTAAAGAAAACAATCAGAGGTGATTTTGGAAATGGTGCTGATAGAAGAAAAGCATTAGGTTCAAATTACGATGAAGTTCAAAGACAGGTTAATTTAAATTTACAGAATGGATTAACTCGTTGGGATAATATTAAATTATTTTAATGAAAATATAAAGGTAAGGACAATGATTTCCTTACCTTTTTTTATTGCACTAAAACACGGTTAGTATATGGAAAAAATCATTTAGTAGGCAACAGGTAGGCAACAAAAGTCGTTTTTTTCCTTTAAAACTGGACTACCTCAATTCTGTAAAAGATAAAAAATTACCCACAAACATTTCGTTTGTGGTTTTTTCTTTTGCTATGTTGTTATAGCTATAAAGATAGATAAAAAAACATTATATATCATATTTCCTCTATCGCATGGAACATTAATTAAACTCCAAATATAATTTCCTAGTTATTTTAATAAATGTATAAATTCTATTCAACAAAATAGACAGAACTAAAATGGGAATTTTTGATTTTGATAATACAAGTAGTATCAATAAATAAGCTAATACAGTAACAGATATAGCGTTTCATGAAAACCATATCTGTAACCAAAAAAATTTTACAACCATAATAATATTTAAAACTTTAATAACATATCAAAACAACAATAAAATACATTTTCTTACATAAACTCTCATATATATTACTAGGTGATAAAATGAAAAAACAAAAGATAATTAAAAGCCCTATAGTCCTAATAATATCAGTCATTCTAGGTAGTATTATAGGATTAATATTCAAAAAAAATATTTTATTTCTAAAACCATTTGGCACCATATTCTTAAATCTCATGTTCACAATTGTGGTACCATTAGTATTCTTCACAATATCTTCCAGCATAGCCAATATGATTAATCTAAAAAGATTAGGCAAAATATTAAAATACCTATTCCTCGTATTTCTCATAACCGGTTTCATTTCCTCAATATTTGCCTTAATAATTGTAAAAATAATTAACCCATTAGGAAATAATAACATTATTTTGAAAACTACAGAAACCTTATCTACACTAAACCTAAGTGATAAAATAGTAGATATGTTCACCGTAACTGATTTTGGTAACTTACTAAATCGCAGTAACATGCTACCCCTTATAATATTCTCTATACTATTTGGAATATCAACAAGCCTTGTAACAAAACAAGATAAAACCATTACCAAAATATTAGAAACACTATCAGAAATAATGCTAAAACTTGTAAGTATTATCATGTATTATGCCCCAATAGGCTTGTTCGCATACTTTGCTTCCCTAGCAGGAGAATATGGTTCAAATATCTTAAGTGGCTACATGCGAAGTTTTATCTTATATCTTATCATGAGCATTTTATATTATTTAATATTTTATACACTATATAGCTACATTGCCGAAGGCAAAAAAGGGGTAAAAAAATTTTATCAAAACATTCTCCCACCAACACTAACATCGTTAGGAACACAGTCATCATTAGCAACACTCCCCACCAACATGGTAGCCTGCGAAAAAATAGGGATAAAAAAAGACATCTACGAAGTAACAACCTCTATAGGATCAACCATGCACATGGAAGGTTCCAGTATGGGAGCCATCTTAAAAATAGCATTCCTCTTTGCCATATTTAATAAACCATTCACAGGCATAGATACCTATCTAATTGCCTTAGTAGTATCAGTATTATCAGGAGTAGTTATGTCAGGCATCCCAGGCGGAGGACTCATAGGAGAAATGCTAATCGTAAGCCTATATAACTTCCCGGCATCGGCATTCCCTCTTATATCTACAATAGGAATATTAATAGATGCTCCAGCTACAACTCTAAATGTAATCGGGGACACTACAAGTGCCATGTTAATATCAAAATATGTTGAAGAAGGCTCCTCAAAAGAAAATTAAATTTTTCTTTTTTTTTCTAAAATCTTGTGCTATAATTTATATATAATAAAGAGGTATCCATATGAATGACATGATTTATAATGAAACATTTAAATATGCAAAAAAAATAGCCATATTAACCATAAATGACTATAAATACATGGTATATACTATTCCTAATTTCAGCAACTACATCTTACATGCATCCAAAATGATAAAATTAAATAACATAATCAATTTAGTAGAAATAAACAATGAAGAAAAAAACTTAGTCTTAAACATTATCAAAACAATTATGAAAACTAAAGATCCAAAAATATTAAATGAATACTTAGTATCAAATAACATTAGAATAGAATAAGGAGGAACATATGGGAAATAATCCACAAAAAGAAAACAACCTAGGAACGACCTTAGAAATGTTTAACAAAGAAGAAATCAAAGAACTAGAAGAACGCATCAAAGATGTTAAAACATATGAAAAAGATATAGAAAATGTAGAAAAAACAGCAACCCCTAAAAAAAGAATAAGAACCATAAACAACAAACAAAATGGGTACATAAACTTTTATTTAATTCTAATATCTACTATCTTCTTAAGCCTACTATGTATCTTATTATCCTTTATGATATTAGGACTAAATATCAAATAACACCATAATTTTTTTTCTTTTAAACGACATTTAATGTCAACAAAGTGTCTAATTATGACAAAAACTTGCAAAACTATTGTATAATTAATATGGTGATAGTAATGAGTAATAAATATCCTTTAGTATTAACTATTCATAATATGGACGATATAGAATTACTAAAACATAATAGTACCACCGAATACATTAACATAGACTTAGATTATCCCAATAAAGAAATAATCAATTACTTCAAAGAAAACGGTCAAAAATACTATTATGCTGATTCCATTAATTCCCAAAATGGTTATATCTATGTAGACTATAACACATTCATTAAAGGCGAAGAAATCATAGATACTATCATGTATGCACGACCAGACAATTTAAATAAATTAGAAACATGCAAATACTTATATAAATCAGTAGGTAGAATTATTTCTTATGACATAAATACCATATCTACGAAAAATGAACTGTTTAACTACAACAATTTAAATACCATAAATAACATCTGGGGTGCATTAACAAACCTAAAAGGCACAAATATCTCATATACTAAAATATTTTATTACTTATGTAGGATTTTAGATATCGATAACGAAATAATATATACAAATGAATATGGTCACTTAGCAAACAAAATAGAAGTAAATAACACAACATTCATTACCGACATTACCAAAGATATTCCCTTCATCCAAGCTAAATTTCAAACAAAATACTTTGGTAACTACAACGATGACATCGACCTAGATAAAAAAATAAAATATATAAAAGATACTTATAGTGATATAATACTAGCAAACAAACTAAAAAAATTTAACTTCAACAAAGAAAATCTCTTAGCAAACCTTCTTGATATAATAGAAAATATAATTAACATAAATAACATGGGACCCATTGAATTAGGCACTATCCTCGATATAATATTCCAAAAATATTGTCCATCTAATCATATTGTTATAAACAATCTATATACCATTGACATTCATAATAACCAAGAGCATTTTATCCTAATAAGTGATCAAGAAAACTACTACAGTTATAATTACAGAATGAATAAATTCCTAAAAATCTCAGCCATTGACCTAGAAAAAAACATTGAAAATAAAAAAATAGGTATCTATTTAAATGAAATAATACCTAATTTAAACTTAAACATAAACAAATCATATACATAAAAAATAGTATCACAATAGATACTATTTTTCTTTTTTAAGCGCTTTAGCTTCTCTAACAGTAGTCTTAATCTTAATACCATCAACTGTAACATTTTGCAAATTTAATTTTTGTTTTCTCTTAGTAATATTTAAAGCATGACTTCTACTATTAACTGATTTTGTTTTTTTATTAGTAATTTTTACTGCCATAATTGACCTCCTTCATACAAAACGCACTATAACTTTACCATATATTTTCCTTTTAGTCAAATATTTTTAACATATTTTCAATACTTTTTTTAATTCCCGTAGTGCTTATTCTTAATAAATTCCTTTAATATCTTTGTTGTCGCTCTTTTCTCAATACGTGAAACATAACTCCTTGATATCCCCAAAGTCTTAGCAATCTCCTTTTGAGTAATCTCATCGTTACCATCCAAACCATATCTCATAATAATAATATCTTTTTCCCTTTTATTCAAAACATTCATATATTGCTTTAACAAATTAATACTATCCTTCTTATGAATTTCTTCAATAAATTCAGGATCCTTAGTCTTAATAACATCAAGAATTGTAATCTCATTTCCCTCCTTATCAAAGCCTATATTCTCATAAATACTAACATTCTTAGCATTCTTTTTATTACCACGATAATACATTAATATCTCATTTTCAATACACTTTGCACAGTAAGTCGTAATTCTTACATTCTTATTTGGTGAATAAGTATCGATTCCCTTGATTAAACCAACCGTACCAATACCAATTAAATCATCCACATCATAACTATTAGCATCAAACTTTTTAACAATATGCGCCACCAACCTAAGATTATGCTCAATTAACATTCCACGTGCTTCTTTATCACCTTCACTAGCCCTCTTAATGTATAAATCCTCTTCCTCTTTAGATAAAGGCTCAGGGAACACATTATTAGAATAAGCTCCAGTAAAGAAAGAAAAACACTTTATAATTTCCAAAAGAAAATTAAAAAACATAAAACCACTCCTATAAAATAATATTAAATTAGACTAGTTATTATACTATCAATATCATTAATATATTTTAAAAAATATAATGATAAAAGAGATAAAAACATTAATTTAAACTTCTTTACATTCATTTGATTACATAGTATAATTATGTAAAAGGAGTATGTGTTTATGGAAAAATTTTATCCCGATGTATATCAAAAAAGTATTTACACAATTAATTATGAAAAACTAAAAGAAAATGGCATTAAATGTTTATTATTTGACCTAGATAACACCTGTGTCCCTTACGTTGATAAACTACCGAGCAAAAAACTAAAAAACTTATTTGAAGATTTACAAGATTTAGGCTTTAAAATTATCATTTTTTCTAACTCCAACAAAAAAAGATTAGAACCATTTAAAAAAGAATTATCCGTAGACTGTTGTCCCAATGCCAAAAAACCATGGAAAAAAAGTTTTCTAAAAGTACTAAACAAATTCAACTTTGAACTATCACAAGTAGCCATCATTGGGGATCAATTCTATACTGACATATGGGGAGGAAATCGGGTAGGCATCACCACAGTCTTAGTTAACCCAGTATCCAACACCGATATGTTTTTCACAAGGTTTGCCCGCAAAATGGAAAACAGATTATTAAGAAAAATGGCTAAAGAAAATATTTTCAAAAAAGGTAGATACTATGACTAAAAAATGCCCTGGATGTGGAAACACAATAGATAACAATCTAACTATATGTGAAAGATGCTTTAAAATAAAAAATTATAGTGAATACACATATGTTACTAGCAATAAAGATAACCTAAACAACATTATCTCCCAAATCAAAGAAAATGATTTAATAATATACACAGTTAGTCTTCTTAGTTTAAACAATATAGAAAATACCATCAAAAAATTTCCAACTAATAACATCGTCTTAGTATTAACAAAAAAAGATATACTACCAAAAAGTGTAAAAGATAAAAAAATAATTGATTACATAAAAAATAAAAATATTAAAACAACCCACATTGAAATAATTAGTAGCCTTAAAAACTATAACATAGATAAACTATCTAAAATAATTGAAGACTATAAAAGTAATGGAAACATTTACTTCATTGGCAACACCAATGCTGGGAAAAGCACACTAATCAATAAATTATTAAATGCTCATGGTATTACAAATACCCCAATTACTTGTAGTCTATTTCCTAATACCACCCTTGATAAAATAGAAATAAAACTAGGCAACCGAACATTCTATGATACCCCAGGCCTAATTGAAGAAAACAATATAACAAATTACCTTGATAGCAAAACAATCAAAAAAATCAACATTAAAAAAGAAATAAAACCAAAAACTAGAAAAGTTAGTCAAAACAAAAGTTTTATCATAGATAACCTACTTAGAATAAACTACCTAAGCAACATTGAAAACAGCCTAACATTTTACATGAATAACAACCTAAAACTAGAAAATGTTAGCCTTAAAAACCCAAGACTAACTACATTACCAAGCATAACAATTAACATAGAAGCCAAAAAAGATATAGTAATAGATGATTTTCTTTTTATAAAAATAACAAAACCATGCAAAATTAAAATATACTCTAACTTTAATAAAACAATATATGAAAGGGACAACCTAATATGAAAGATATAAAAGAATTGAAAAAAAACTATGAGTTTTTACAAGCAGAATTAAATAACATCAAGGAGTGTCTTTGACTATAACAACAAAAAAAGCGAATTAGATAAACTTACCAAAATAACTCATGATTCAACGTTTTGGCAAGACAAAGACAAAGCAAATGAAATAATTAGTAAAATAAATAACCTCAAATCTTGTGTAGAAGAAATAGATAAATGTGAAGATGACATCAATGACAATTTATCTATAATAAACGAATTAACAAAATCATATGAAGAAGAATTAGTAAGCATCATTCTAGAAAATAGCCAAACCTTATCAAACAGAATTGAAAACTTACATATTCAAACCTTCCTAAATGGCAAATATGATGCTAATGACTGTCTAATGGAAATACATTCAGGAGCAGGAGGCACTGAAGCTTGCGACTGGGTGAATATGTTATATCGCATGTACACAAGATATTTTAACAAAATAGGTTATACATCCACCTTATTATATGCATCCCTTGGTGAAGAAACAGGTTACAAAAGCATAACCCTACAAATAAAAGGGGACCATGCCTATGGATATCTAAAAAAAGAAAGTGGAATTCACCGACTAGTAAGAATAAGTCCCTTTGATTCAAACAAAAGAAGGCATACATCCTTTGCCTCTGTCGAAGTAATACCAGAAATTAAAGGAGAAATTGATATAATTATTCTAGAAGCCGACCTCAAAATAGACATCTATCGTAGCAGTGGTCCCGGAGGACAAGGCGTAAATACCACAGACTCAGCCGTTCGTATCACCCATATACCAACCGGCATAGTCGTAACCTGTCAAAACGAGCGAAGCCAAATTCAAAACAAAGCCATGTGCTTAGAAATATTAAAAAGCAAATTATATAAAATCGAACAAGACAAAAAGAATAAAGAGATAAATAGCATGAAAAATAATGAATCAATCAACTTTGGTAGCCAAAAAAGAAGTTACATCATGTGTCCATACACCAAAGTCATAGACAATGACAGCCATTACGAAGAAAGTGATGTTATTAGTGTATTAGATGGAAAACTAGATGGATTCATAAAAGCTAATTTAAAAGGTGGTGTGTAACTAGTGTTTTTATTTAAAAAAAATAAACCAAAACAAAACATTGATGACATAGTCAAAAAAGTAAATCATAAAGACCTCATAGAAAGATACTTCTACCTAGTAATTGGTTGCTTTATCGCAGCCTTTGCCTTCAACCTCTTTTTTCTAAAATACAAAATAGTTTGCTTTGGCATAAGTGGCATCGCAGTAATCTTAAACGAATATGGCATTAACCCAAATACCTTTCTTCTAATATCATCCATTCTCCTCTTAATATACAGTTACTTTGTATTAGGTAAAGAAAAAACCAAAAACTCAGCCGTAGGCTCAATACTCCTACCAATATTTATTTACGTTACTGAATTTATTACAAGAAACATCTACTTTGAAAACGTCGAAAAAATACTAATAGCCATCTTTGGGGCCGTTTTAAGTGGTATAGGATATGGAATAATCTTCAAATCAGGATTTACCACTGGAGGCACAGACATCATTGACCAAGTAATAGCAAAATACTTTAAAACCAGCATGGGTAAATCTATGATTTATGTAGATGGGCTAATTGTTTTAAGTAGTATCTTCACCTTTAACATTGAAACATTCATGTATGGTATTATCATCCTCTACGTAGTAAGCATCATGACCGACAAAGTAATCCTCGGCATAAGTGATGACAAAGCCTTCTACATAGTTACAGATAAAAAAGAAGAAATTCTAGAATTTCTCTTATCACTAGAAAGCATAGGCGTAACCATTATTGAATCACACGGAGGATATACCAACAACAAAAACAATTTATTACTATGCGTAATTCCTACCAAAAAGTATTTCATAATCAAAGAAGGACTAAAACAAATAGATAAAGACATTTTCTTTGTTGTAACAGATTCATATGAAGTAAATAGGAGAGGGTTAGATGAATTTATTTAGAAAAAAATTAAATATCAATAAACTAATCAAAGAAATAAACAGTAAAGACTACACCAAAAGATTCTTAATCATGCTATGTGGATTATTTATAAGTTCCTTTGCCTTTAACCTTTTCTTTGCACCAAATAATATCGTTGTTGGGGGCATATCAGGCTTATCTTTAATAATTAAAGAGTACTTTCATATAAAACCATCACTATTTATTTCCATTGCCTCAGTATTTCTAATTATCATAAGTTTTATCTTTATAGGCAAAGAAAAAACTCTAAACACCTTGATCGTAGTAATAATTTACCCCATATTCATTGAAGCTACATCAAAAATAACTAATCACATTGACCTTGAAACAAGTAGCCTCTTACTCACCATTATTTTTGGAGGAGCATTAGATGGACTAGCATCAGGCTTAATCTTAAAAGAAGGATTTTCCGCTGGAGGAACTCAAATAATTACCCAAATAATGTATAAATACTTACATATGTCTCTAGGAAAAAGTAGCCTGATAGTAAATTCATTGATAATAACCACAGCCATCTTCACCTTTGGCATAACAAAATCTATGTATGCAGTAATAGCCTTATATATTTCCTCGACCATAACCGATCGAGTAATACTAGGTGTTTCAAACAACAAATCATTCTACATTATAACCGATAAAGAAGAAGAAGTATGCGAGTTTATCATCCAAAAACTCCATCACAGTGTAACCATCATAAATGCAAAAGGTGGATATTCAAATAAAAACAAAAAACTACTATTATGCATAATCCCAACAAAAGAATATTTCCTCGTTAAAGAAGTAGTTTTAGAAATTGATAAAAATGCCTTTTTCCTAATCACTGACTCATACGAAGCAGTAGGAGGAGCATAAAAATATTATTTCTTAGGCCCTTGCTACGCTGTTAACAAAAGCATAAAAAAATAAAAAATCGATTCATTTTAAATAATCAAGAACAAAATATAAACAATAACAAAATGTAAAAAAGAATAGGTTCCAAAGTAAAATTATCTACTCTTTTTCTTATTGCTTGTAAATAACTTTAAAACCTAGTATAATCATAGTAGGTGATAAAATGAATAACAAATATGAACCTAAACATACTCCCAAAACAAACATTTCAAAAAATAACATCCCCCAAAAAGATTTAGAGACAAAAACAACTATTCAAACAAAAGAAAAAAATAAAAAAATCATCACCATTACTAAGAAAAAAAGAAGATTAAAAAAGTGGGTATGGCAACTATTTATTATAATATTTTTAATTACCATAATTATTAGTCTTACCAACATAACCGTATGGCACAAAGAAAACGAAGCAACAGATAAAGTAGTAGAAGAAATAAGTAATGAAACAACCGTCATAGAACAAGTTGATGATGATAAAACAGAATTAGTTAATCAAGATAAAGTAACAAATAAAGACAACGATTATTGGTATTACATTAAAACGCCCTTAATAGATGTAGATATTCAAAAATTAAAAGCAAAAAATAGTGATACCATTGGTTGGATAAATGTAAATAACACTAATATTAATTATCCATTTGTCCAAACTACCAATAATGACTATTACCTAACTCATTCATTTGATAAAACTGCAAATAACGCTGGTTGGATATTCTTAGATTACCGTAATCAAAGTGATTTTTCTGATAAAAACAACATCATATATGGACACAGTAGATTAAATAAAACAATGTTTGGCTCATTGCATAATGCCTTAAGTTCAAAATGGTATAGTAACAAAGATAATCACATCATTAGACTATCAACCGAAAAAGAAAACACAATGTGGCAAATATTTTCTGTCTATAAAATAAAAGCCGAAAGCTATTATATCACCACTAATTTTACCAACGACAATGAATATCAAGATTTTCTAAATACTATTACAAGTAGAAGTAAACATAAATTTAAAGTAGAATTATCTATAGAAGACAAAATTTTAACATTAAGTACCTGTTATAGCGATGATGAAAGAACCGTTGTTCATGCTAAACTAATTAAAAGAAGTCCTAGATAATATCATCTAGCACCTCTTTTTAATATGGACGATAATAAGGATTATTAGGATAGTAATAAGTTGGAGCATAATAATAAGGTCTAGGATAGAAAAATGGAGCTACTAATCCCCCAGTAATACCACCCAAGATAAATGGTCCTAAGAAACCTCCTCCAACAAAACGATTACCACCATTCATTGGCATTCCCCTATTATAACCAAAAGATCTATACATATAAAACTCCCTTCTAACATATTATATATATAAAATAGTTTTTTGTGCATAATGAATATAAACAGAAAAATAGCTATGGATTATTTACCTCCATAGCCCTTTTTCTTATAATCATCATATAATTCCTTAAATCTAGCATAATGAATAATTTCTCTTTGCCTTAAGAAAAGTAAAGGTCCAATAATATCAGGGTCATCAGTTAAATTGATTAAATTCTCATAAGTTGCTCTAGCTTTTTCCTCAGCTGCCATATCTTCGGCTAAATCAGCAACAGGATCACCTGTCGTCGCAAAATATGTTACTGTAAAAGGTACACCGTTTGAATCAGTAGGATAAACTGCTTTTCTATGTTCTGTATAATTAGTATCAAGACCAGCTGCCTTTAATTCATCTAAAGTGGCATCCTTAGTAAGTTGATAAATCATAGCACATATCATTTCAACATGCCCAAGTTCATTTTTACAAGTATGTTATCAGTTAAAAAGACAACAATATAATCTTGAGAGAAAAATTTTCTTTTAAGTATCGACCGCCTTTTTCTTTCTTATAAATTACTTGTTTTATTATAGTTGATAATAAAGCGTTTTTTTCTTCTGCGGTCATATCTTTTGAATATTTACTTATAACATCTTCTAAAATTGGTATAGCTTTCTTTTTACTATATAAATCTTTAGTTCTATCTTTTGACTTAGATAGTTCTGTTTTTTGATTTAATAATGTTTCTAATTGTTCATTTAAAGTATTAGCTCTTTTAATAAATAAATCTTGAGTATATGCTCCAGTCTCTACTAATTCACAAGCCTTTTCTATTTGGCTTTTTATTTTATCTATTTCGTGATCTATTGCTTCTATCATTTCCTTATTAGTACATATTTCTTTTTTTACTGCTTCTTCATAATTATTAACATAGTTTTTATATTCACTCATTATTATTTTAAGAGATTTTAATATTTTATCTTCTACAAGTTCTAATTCACTTGATACACACTTACATCTAGGTCTACTACACATTAAAGTATCTGTATGTGGTGGAGTTATGCTTTCTTCTATTGTAGTTATAGCTTTATCAAACTCGTTTGTTTCTATATTCAATAGTTTTTTTAGATCCTCCCATTTATCAGCGTGTGGTATACAAAATTTCTCGTCGTTAGAACTAAACCAATGATCCACAGAGTTTTTAGAAACGTGCAGAGCCCTAGCTATGTCATTAAGACTATAATTTCCTTTATGTTCCCTTAATAATAATCGTAATTTAGGCTTATCTATATCGTAAATACGTTTAGCGGTAGGTTTAGCGTCTTTTCTTAAATAATACGGACGTCTAGTCATATTATTACCACAATAGCCACATACAACTAAACCTAATAAAGGGTTTTTCATTTCTTTATTATCTGGCACAGTTTTAAGTCTGTTAGATAAAAATTTAGCTTCTATCTGCTGTTTTATATCTTCGCCGAGTATTGCTTCGTGTTTACCTCTAACAAGCGTAAAATCGTCATTATTAGGGTTTTTCTTAACAATATGTCCATTTACTAATGTCTTAGTAGTTTTACGTCTGTCCCACGTCAAATAGCCGTATATAGTGTAACCCTGTAATATATTTCTAACCATATTAGCGGTCCACTCTTTAGACTTTCTAGGTTTTATTTTAAGATAATTAAGATAGTGTGCTATATTAGTAGCTCTCATATCATTTAATATAATCTTAATATTTTCTCCTGGTTTAAAAAAGTTATGAGGTATATGTATATTGTTTATATCTATATTATAGTTAGCTGCTATACTTTCTAATGTATCATTTTCTTTTATTTTATATGGTAATGATTTACTATTAACAGTTAATCTTATTTCTTGATCTACTTTTAAATCTAAATTACAAGTGATTATATCTTTCTTATGTGCTCCAAACAATTTAGCTATATCTGATATAATCTCGTTTTCTTTAACAGTGTATGTAGTATTTAGTCCATTTAAGAATAAATCAGCTAATAATTTTACTACTTTAGACTCTGACTCATTTTCTACTAAAACATAACCTTTCTCGTTAGGTATTTTCTGTTTATTATAACCGTATGGCAATACAGAACCAACGTATTTACCGTCTTTAACACTTCTTAATCTACCACGAGCTAATATACGTTTAGTATATTTTAAATATTTTCTAGCTTGATATAAACCGTCTTCAAAATAAGATAAATCGTCCTCGTTATCTAAATTATATATTTTCATAGGAGTTATTATCTTTGTATTGGAATATTGAAAAGCTTGGGCTATTATTCCCTGGTCCATAGTATTACCACGAGCTAGACGTTCTATTTCAATACATACAACTCCTTTTACACGATCTTCTTCTATTAAAGATAATACTTCTTGAATTACTGGACGATCTTCGATAGTATCTCCAGACGCTACCTCTCTATAAATATTATGTTCTGGTATTGGTTTACCGAAAATACTTACAATAAAGTCTTGTAATTCTTTTTCGTGTCTTTGTAAAGTTTTTTCTATAGACTCGTCTTTATAATAGTCCATATCTTTACGTGATTTTCTTAAATATATTATAAACATATCTAGTATCTCGTCGACAGTAAGGTCCCTAGATACGTTCATTATTTGTAAAAATGTATCTAAATTCATTATAGCACTTTCTTTCTTTATAATTTTATGCTATAATCGTATAGAAAAGCCTATACAATTATAGTTGGTTGTTTCTTCTATTTTTGTTTTAAGTGTGATAGCTTTTAGGGTTTTTCATTTCAACGCTTCGTGTTCGCGCGCGAGGCGTCTTTTTTTTATGCTTTTTTACCTTTCGAGCAAGAAAACGTACATTTCGAGCAATGTTAATCACAATTAACGGTAAAAAATGGTAAAATGTTGTATTAAAATTTATAATATACCCCTAAGGAGGGGGTTAGTATGAAAACTAAATATGATGTGTTATATGAAAAACTGCTTAATGATCATATTAACATCAGTTTATTTATTAAACTACTTGAGTATATCAAATAAGATATACTCTTTTTATTTGTCCTCTTTATCAATTATAAATTCTTTGTTTTTTTCTATAAATTTCATAAGCTTATCAAAATTTTCTTCTGATAAATCTTCGCCGTCAAAAAGATTATTTTCTTTTAAAGCGTCTTTCAATTTACTTTTGATATTTTTGGTAGCTTTTTTTTCTTCCCAGTCAAGCATATAGTTAGCGTCTACTCCTAATACTTTACATAAAAGCATTATGCTATCTGCGTCTGGTTTATGATTTCCACTTTCCCAGTCGCTAATAGTGTTATGAGATACGCCTAATTGCTCGGCAAGCTCTTTTTGTGTCATATTTTTATTTTTTCTTGAGTTCCTTATATTATCACATAAAGCCATATTAGTTACCTCCATTTCATTAAAATTTTATCACAAAAAATATGTATAGTAAATAAATAATTTCGAAAAAATCGAAAAAATTAGCATTTTTGTATTGACATTTCGATAATACCGAATTACAATGTATATAGAGTTCGACAATATCGAAGTCTTGGAAGGAGGAAATTAAATGTCAAACCCTAAATCACTAGAAGTAGGAAAAAAGATAAAGTTACTTTTGGTAGAACATAATATCAACCAAAATCAAGTAGCAAGATACCTAAATGTTAGTGATTCTTTATTTTCTGATAAGTTAAATGGAAAAGTAAAGATTACTGTAGACGAATTTTACGATATTATTACTTATCTAAATGAAGAATTTAACATTACTGTAGACGCTAATTACTTTATGCCACAAACACCAAACGAAACATCAGACACTAACTAACATAAAATTTAATGAGGTGTTGAAATGGAAAAAAACGAAAGCTATCACACAATAAAAAACTTAACACTAGGTCAAACAGAAATTGAGATATGTATAGAGAGTATTCCAACAATAGAAGAAAAAAGAAATCATTTAATAAAAATATATGACGTCGTAAATGATATAGCTAGAAAAGCTGAAAAACGCGGCATTGATACTTCTAAATGGTTTTATACAGAAAAACAAATAAAGCTCTTAAAACAAGATCCAATAAATGAATTTATCTAGTAAATCAATTAAAAAAAACAAAGGAGAAACAATTATGAAAAAAAAATACAGACTTAAAAAATGGGTAAAAGTAACCCTAAATATATTATGCGCAATAAGCGTATTTATAATACTTGCTTTATTAGTGAAGAAAGGAGTTAATGACTTTGAAGATTTGGCTAAGCAATGTGATAAGGAATATGGCTATACTTGTACTTATTACGATATTAGACAATACTCTTTAGGTAAATAAATTATGTATGTTAAAGAAAATAAAAAAAGATTTATGAATTGGATCAGAACTCATAAATCAAGTTGTAAACTTTCTTATAATTTACTCTCTAATTGTACCATAATTTGGGGGTAAAAGTCAAAAAATGGACGATTGGAGGTAAAACATGAAAGATAGTTATATAATGCACTGCGATTACGGAAATCATTTTGAATTATTAACAGACGCTGAATTAGGTCGGCTTATAAGAGATGTAAATAACTATGTTAAAAATGGTGTTTTGCCTCAATATACAAAAGAGGATCGTGTTCTAAATATGGCCTTTAGTTTTATGAAAACTAACATTGATATAGAAACAGAAAAATATATAAAAAAATGTGAAAAAAATCGAGAAAATGGCCGTCGTGGTGGTCGACCTAGAAACCCAGAAAAACCGAACGGTTTTGAAGAAAACCCACAAGAAACGAAAAAAGCCGATACTGATACTGAAACTGATACTGAAACTGATACTGAAACTGATACTGATACTGAAACAAACATAAAAAAAAGTGTGTGTGATAAAAGCGCACGCGCAAAAGAATTTTATTGTCATTTAGGAAGTGATTATAAATCGGAGTCATGTTTCTACTGCATGAAAAAACAGATATGTCCTAATAAGGAGTCTACGGAATTTAGATTAAACCACCGAAACGAAACTTTCGACGAGTGGAATAAAAGACACGAAGATTATCGGGAACAACTTATTGAGGACTTAAAGTCCAGGGGGAAGGATCCAGATATAGAGCTTATCGACTATGACTGGTTAAATGAAGATAATGATATAGATTAGAAAATGGAGGAATAATTATTATGAAAAATACTATAACAAAACAAGATATAGATAACATTTTAAAAGATACACTAATTAAAGTTGAACAATACGGAGATAAAACAACAGTTTTAAAAGCTACGTTGCCTAATGACTTTGTAATTGTTGAAAGTTCTAGCTGTGTAGATCCTGCAAACTTCGATATGAAAATTGGAGAAGAAATATGTATGGACAAGCTAGTTAATAAAATTTGGGAGCTTGAAGGCTATAAGCTTCAATGTCAAACTAAGGAGGTAGCAGAAAATGGAAATAACTAGCGTTAAAGTAAAAAAAATAAATGAAGAAAACTCTCGTTTAGTTGGAGCTGCTTCTGTAGTTGTTGATAAAGAATTTATTATCAAAGATATAAAAATTATTAAAGGAGACGACCGTCTATTCCTAGCTATGCCTAGTCAAAAAATGCCCGACGGATCTTACGCAGATATAGCGCACCCTCTTAATGTTGAGTGCCGCAAAAAATTTGAAGATATTATTTTAGCAGAATATGATAAGTGCTAATGAATTATGGAAGCCAATAGAATACGATACTCGTTATCAAGTATCAAGCTATGGACGATTTAGAAAGAAAAACCCTAAAAATGGTTATAGATATTTAAAACCTTTTAGAAAACATAATCTATTTTTAGTAAAGATTAAAGATAAAGATTTTAACTGTGCTCGATTAGTTGCTAATGCTTTTATTAAGCAATTAGCTTCTAATGATAGAGTCTATCATAAAAATAAAATAGAATTTGATAATTACTATAAAAATTTAGAAGTTGTATCTTTAAAAGAGCTTGGTAAACGAACTGGCTATATATCAAAATCTAAACGAGTTGTAGAAGTTAAAAACGGCGAGATTATAAGAGACTGGCCTTCAAGTAGAAAAGCCGCTAAAGAATTATACATTTCTTATCAGACCGTTTCCGACTACTGCAATAATAAGGTGGAAAGCCCTATGTTTAATCTTATGTGGGAAGACGATTATTTTGACGAAGTATTAGAGCCGTTTAAATGGGAACATAAAAAAAGAAAGGAAAAAAAGAAATGAAAACTAAAATCAAAAACACAATAAAAGACATCATTGATTATACGCTAACAAATGAATTTAAAGCTTTAGTAATGATTATGTTATTTATGTTCTTATGTGTTTCCCTATTCTGGGGTGCTATATGTACAGTAATGACTAATGACATTACAGAAGTTGCTACAGAGCAAAAAGAAGAAAATATAAAACTTCAAGCAGAATATGACAAGTTATCTCAAGAGTACGCTCGTATGAAAATGGCTTACGAGGAAACTTATGAACTATTTACTACTTGTCAAGAGTCTACATCTTGGTATGAACAATTTTATTATGACAATGTAGATCCAACAACTGGAGAAATTGAGGGGGAATATTATGAGTAGTATTATTTGTTTATTATTAGGTTTAATATTAGGCTCTGGTTTATGTTATCTTGCCTTTAATCAAGTTTTAACTGCTAAAGACGATATTATAGAAGATTATAAAAAAGGTATAGAACTACATAACCAAAGAGAATTAAAACTTATATATATAAATCAGTCTACTAAAGATTATGTAAAACAACAACAAGATATTCTTAAAACTGTACCTATTAAAGTAAAAGAAATTACAGACGAAGCTAGTTTACAAGCTGGTAGATATATGGCTTTAAAAGATATAGAAAAAACTATTATTCAATTAGAAAAGAACTCCGAAAGCTTAGTAAATAAAAAATAAGGAGTGATGTTATGCCTAGAGTGTTTAGAAACAAGTTCGGTCGTAAAACTGTTAGACCTTTCAAAAAGCAAGACCTAAATAGTATGATCGTAATTTGTAAAAAAAATAAAAACGCAGCCGAAGAAGAAGAAAACAAAGAACAAGTTTATTTATGGGATCGTAACTATATGATACTACACCTAGGTAGAAATCTAGCTTTTCGTATAGAAGATCTATTACAGTTGAAAACTGATAATTTTAAAAATGGAGGTATTTATACAAGAGAGTTCAAAACTGGTAAGGAGCAAGCTTTTGAACTCCACCCTTCATTAAGAAAAGATTTAGAAGATTATATAAATAGAAATAAGCTTGTTGAAGGAGAATATTTATTTAAAAGTCGTAAAGGTACTAATATACCTATTACGCGTCAAAGAGCTTGGCAGATTATTAAAGAATTATCAGACGAAGTTAAAGTGTCTTATGTTGTAGGCTGCCACTCCTTACGTAAGTATTTTGCTAGAGAGTATTACGAACAGACTGGAGATTTAATTGGTTTAAAAGAAATGTTAAATCACTCTAGCGAAACAGTAACATTAAGGTATATATGTTGGGAAGAAGACGACAAAAACATCAAGCGAAAAAACTTTTATTTAGGAGGTTAATTATGCAGAAAATAGATAACTTAAATAGTCATTTACAAGATATAGACGAAGACGCTTTAAATATAAGATATGATTTATCAGAAAATAAAGATCATGCAGCTTTGATAATATTCCGCTATGAAAAAGATGTAATAAGAGTTTTATCTACTATCTATGATAAAGAAGCTAAACTAATATATAACTTATTAAATGGTGCTTTGCCTTCTATAGAAGATATTGTTTATATGTTAGAAAAATATTACTCTTTACAAGATATGGCTATTATTAGTGGCAAATTAAGAAAAACAGTATTATCTAAAGCTGGTAGTCAATTAACTGTAGCTTATTTAGAAAATGGATCATTATTAAGGAGCTCTAATAATTATGGTAGTTAATATAGAAGAAACGGTAATAAATAAAATCAAATATTATATCTATTCGAGAAGATACAAAAAGATTTACAGTAGCAAAGGTATAAAAAACATAACTAATGCTAATTATGTTTATTTAGGTAGACAAAATGGAAAAACTATTATGTCTTTTAAATGGAATTATATCAGAGCTGTCGAAAGACATGATTTTAAATCAGCAAAGATGTTAAAAAAAACTTATAAAAAGGTATATCGTAAAAATATCTTTTAAAAAACAAATATCAATTTTACATAATGAAAATATGTAAATTGATATAAAAAATAACACTTTCCTGATGTCGGGAAAATGCTTATAAAATCTAGGTAAAACTACTCTTTTATAGGGTGTCTAGTGAATTTAACAGAATTATGTCATTTTGTAAAATTCAATATATAGGAAATGAGGTGCTAGAAATGCTTGTATTACCAATAAAAAAGAAATGGTTTGACATGATACTTAGTGGAGAAAAAAAAGAAGAATATCGAGAAATAAAACCATATTATGATAGTCGCTTAAATAAAAAAGTAAATTTTTGTGAAAGTACAGGTTATGGTTATTATATTCTTTTAAGAAATGGCTACTCAAAAAATAGTCCTACTCTAAAAGTTGGTTGTGTAATAAAAAAAGATTATGGTAACCCTGCTTGGGGAGCAATACCAGGTCAACTATATTATGTTTTAAAAATATTAAGTGTTGAGGTGGTTAAATGAAAGCTTTTATAAAAAAAGAAAAATGGGAAGAATTTAAAAAAGATTATGTAAAATATGGTTTCTCGTTTGCTGTTTTCCCAGATAAATTTTATACAAAACCAATAGATAGATTTTTAGCAATACTTATAAGCCGAAAAACTAGAGAAATTAAACTTATAACACCATACGGAGAGAGTCCATTTATGGAAGTTCAAGGAAATTATTTTGAAGATCTAATAACTAATAATTTTGTTGAATATAAAAAAGGTATATTTGATTAAGGAAGGTGTCGAAATGGCAAAATTAAAAGATAAAATAGTTGGTTATATTTCTCCTAAACAAAGAAAAATAAATACACTAGAAAATAAAGTCTCTACTCTTGAAGGAGTAATAAAAGACGAATTATATAATCTATTTATCGAAAAGCTGGGAGAACCAGCAGAAATGAAACGTCTAAAAAAAGACAATAAAAGATTAAGACAACAAAATAAGTCTTTAAAAGAAATAATTAAAAATAGTTAATTAAAAAGGTGGTGCTAGTTGTGAACTTAAAAGAAATGCTGAAATATGCTAATGCGTTATCTGAAATTAGAGTTAAATGTAATTGTAGTCATACTTTATATTTTCCAGCTTATGGTCCAGATGTGCAGATTTGTTCACATTGTGGCCATAAAGTCTATAGAAATGATCGTATAAAATTTAAAGAAATATTATCTAAATGTATTAAAGTAAAGGAGGTACAAAATGGGTAAAGCTTATAATAGCAAGTGGAAAGTTACACCACTTACAGTTAATTTTAATCAAAAACAATGGAGACAAGACTTCGGAGCTTTTATTAGAAGTAAATTATTCTGGGACGGTACAACTTTAGTAACAAGATCTAAAGCAAAATCTAAAGGACCTAATTTAATTACTAAGGGAATAAGAACTTTCGAAGTATATAACGCTTACGGTGGTAGTGTTATAGTTGAATATCAAAACGAAAACGAAGTTTTATATACTACTCACGAAGATTTAATAAAACAATATTTTGAAGAAAGGAACATCAATATTTATGGAAAATAAAAAAATGAATTGCTCTAATTGTGGAGCCGTTATTGAAGATACATATTACAAATGTTTAGATAATTGTTTACAAGTTAATTTCTTTGATACAGAAGAAGAAAATTGCTTTTGTTCTGAGGAGTGCTTTTGTAAATATATGGAATTAGAACAGTTAGAAGTTAACGAAGAAAATGACGGAGAAAAAATTTAAAGATAAATGCGATTTATGTGGTAAATTTGATATTTTAAAAGGTTATAATGGTAAATGCCTTTGTCCTAAATGTATCGAAAAAGGACCACAAGAAAATTGTTCTCCACTCCCTCGAAAAAACGAAAAACAATTAAGTATATTTGATTTGGAGGTAATGTCTCGTGGAAATTGATACAGAAAAAGCAGAACAAGCAATAAAAGAATTATCAGACGCTTTTACAAAAGCATTTATGCCAGTTGCAGAAGCTATAAAAAATATATCAGCTACACTTTGTCATACATTTATTGATACTTGGGAAAGCATTAAGGAAAAAATGCCCGACTTTGAAAAAATGAAAATTTCACGAAAGCGTTTTGTTAAACTTTTAATGAGTATTGGTTATCAAAGAAACGAAGCCAATAAAATTGCTTGGCGTTATCACGAAGAAAAAGGAAAATATACATTTTTAGATTTTATCATTGAAAGTAACAAGAAGGAGGTATAATCAATGTGGCTTAGTATACTCATAGGAGCACTAATTGTATGTGCTGGTTTATATAGAATTGCCGAAGCAATAGAAAAAAATAAAAAGTAAGAAAGGAAGGATCTAATTTATGGCTGGAATTACAGAAACAGCCAACGGAGAAAAATCACAAATAGACTTCAAAGAAATAACAAGTTTTATCGTCGAAGAATTATCAAAGAGAAATCTACTACGTAAAGGAGCTACTACTTATCAAAATACGGAGTCTCTTTTATACAAATATAACGACTTGAAAAAATCAGTTGAAGACCGTGAAGAAGAAATCGAGGAAATTAAAACAACTGGACTACGTGGAAAATCAAAGAGCATATTTAAAATACCAGAAGGAAGTCATAGCGATTATGATACTATCGAAGAAGATATAATAAATGGCTTAATATCTGACATCAAAAAGACACAGTTAATTATTAACCGCATAGACAGAATATTAAAGAAATTTAAGTCCGATAAATATATCGACATAATTAAATTAAAATACTTTGAAAATAAAACGCAGCAAGATATAGCTGATTATTTCGAAAAAGATACTACTACAATATGGAGAAATAACAAGCGTTTAATCAATGAAATAAAGGTTTATCTATTCCCTAATGATGTTATTAAAGAACTTAACTATTGACAAAATGCAATAACCCACGCAATAACCCCGCAATTGACATAGCAATTTTTATATAATATAATTGGTACAATGAAATTATTAGGAATTGAGAAACACGTCTGTTTTATAGGCGTGTTTTTTTAATGCTTATTTGAGGTGGTATTATGGCTAAAGACTTTGCTAAAGAGTTCTATCGTTCTACTGCATGGCGCAAGACTAGAGCTTATATATACAATAAGCAACACGGAATATGTGAACGTTGCCACGGCGAGTATGGACCTGGCGAAATAGTACACCATAAAATATATCTAACTCCTTATAATATTCATAACCCAGCTATTACACTGGGAGAGGACAACCTAGAGCTATTGTGTAGAGTATGCCATGCTATAGAGCATGAGTCAGAGCTGCCAACAGATAAGAGTCTTATGTTCGACGACGAAGGTAATCTAATAGAAAGGAGCGTTGATTATGATATTAACCGTCTATACTAACTATCTCATTATGACTTATGACATAGTCTTTAGTGGTACCAAAGAGGAGCTCGCTAAAGCACTAGACGAAGGACCAGTCTTTCTGAGTACAAAGGAAGGAGCGTCAGTCTTTGTTAATCCGATTAACGCTGCACTGATAGAAATAAAAGACTCCCCCCTTTCTTAAAAAAGATATGCTTCACAGTGAACCGCGCTTGAGTCCTTTTTCGGACTGCTTCGGTCGTGTGAGGGGGGTGTAGTCAAAGGTGGTGGAAAAATGGAAAATGAAAATCTTAATTCTAAAGAATTAAAAGAAGTTCCAGACTTTTCGACAGAGCTTAAAAAACTTAAAAAAATATTCAAAAACATACCAAAAGATAAAAAGAATTTGGTACAAAAGCTTATCGAAAGTGCTGCTTTTATGTCCGTTGAGTTAACTAAATTGGAAAATTACATCAGTGTAAATGGTGTATCAGAAACATACCAAAACGGAGAAAACCAGTACGGAACAAAAACCAGTACAGAAGCCAGTGTGTACAACACTATGATTAAAAATTATACGTCGATCATAAAACAATTATGTGAGTTATTGCCAGAAGGTTTACCAGCAACAAAGGAAGGTAACGCTTTAATGAATTTCGTTACTAAGCCTAAGGGTAAATAATGAATTACATCAGAGAGTATAACGAAAAAATACAGTCTGGCGAAATAATAACTAGCCGCAGAGTCAAAAAGGTTTATGCTCGCTTAGTAAAAGAAATGGACGATCCTAATTGTCCTTTTTATTTTGATGAAAAAATAGCTAATAGACCTATAGAGTTTACAGAAACTTTTTGCAAACAGTCCCAGGGAGAATTAGGCGCAGACCTAAAACTGGAATTGTTCCAGAAAGCTTATGTACAAGCTCTATTTGGTTTTTTAGATAAAGAAACTGGGTACAGAAGATTTAACGAAACAATGTTTTTGGTAGGACGTAAAAATGGTAAAACAACTCTTTTATCTCCTATCGCGTTGTATATGTTAATGGCTGACTATGAAGGTGCAGCCGAAGTATACTCAGTAGCAACAAAGAAAGAACAAGCAAAAAAGGTTTTAACCGAAGCTTGTAATATGGTTAAACAAAGTCCAGAATTACGATCCGTTTTGAAGAAAAGAAGAAATGATCTTTACTTCAATGCTACATCTTCTATCTTTGAAGCTTTAGCGTCAGACTCTAATACGCTTGACGGTTTAAATAGCCACGGCGTTATTATAGACGAATTACACGCTATCAAAGATAGAAATTTATACGAAGTTATGAAACAGTCTATGACTGCTCGACGCCAGCCGTTATTAGTTATGATAACTACTGCTGGAACAGTTAGAGAGTGTATCTATGACGATACTTACGATTATGCTTGTAAAGTAGCAGACGAAGAAATAAAAGACGATCACTTTTTACCTATTCTTTATGAACTAGATAATCGTAACGAGTGGACAGATCCAACGTGTTGGTTAAAAGCTAACCCAGGACTAGGAACAATTAAAAGTTATCATAATCTATCTATTGAAGTTGAACGTGCTAAAAATGATCCTAAAAAATTACCAGGTTTATTGTGTAAAGATTTTAATATTCGTGAAAACGATAGCAACGCTTGGTTAAGCTTTGAGGAAATTAACAACACAGAGACTTTTAATATGGAAGATATTGAGAATACGTACGCTATCGGTGGTTGTGATTTATCAGCTACTACTGACTTAACTTGTTCTACATTACTTATCAGAAAGCCTAACGACGAGAAAGTATATGTTATACAACACTACTTTCTACCGCAAGTAAAGCTTGATAGATTAGACGAAAAGAATACACAAGAAGCGCCATACAAAATATGGCGTGATAAAGGTTTACTTACTGTATGTGAAGGAAATCGTGTTGACTATTCGCAAGTAACGGACTGGTTTGTACAAATGCAACAAGAATTTAAAATTGATCCTATATACGTTGGTTATGATAGAGCTCTAGCTGGTTACTGGGTTGACGAAATGAAGTCAAACGGTTTTCAAATGGAAGCCGTAGCACAGGGACCGTATACTTGGAGTCAACCAATGCGTGAAATGGGCGCAGCTTTTGCAGATAAAAAGGTTAATTATAATAACAACCCTATTTTAAAGTGGTGTTTAACTAATACTGCGGTTAAAAAAAGTGGTTTGAATAATATACAACCAGTAAAAATAAACGAACGTCGAAGAATTGACGGAGCCGTATCTTTACTTAATGCTTGGGTTTTATACGTTAAGTATTATGAAGATTTTATGTATAGTGTGGGGTGATCAAATGAAACATAGAGGCTTATTTAAAACTATATTCGGTGGTAAACCGAGTACATCTAATGACGCAACAGGTTTTAACATTTATAGTCTGTTAAATACTTTTAACTCTACTTATCAGATAAATACGGGTAACGCTTGGGACATGGACATTGTACGTAGTGCGGTAGACGCATATTGTAGAAATTTTGCTAAATTAAAAGCTAAACATACAAGAGTTGGTAAAACTGGTAAATCTAAAATTGAAAGATTATTAAATTACCGTCCTAACGATTTAATGGAGGCTTATAGCTTTTACTATAAAATAGCTGCTAATTTAAAACTTACTAACAATGCCTTTATTTACCCAGAATACTCTCCTAATCACGAGTTATTAGGTTTTTACCCTTTAATGTCTAATAAGATAGAATTACTGGAAAAAAACGGACAATTATATTTAAAGTTTTTATTTAAAACTGGAAAAATAAAGATCGTTCCATACGAAAATATTATACACATGAGAGGTCAATTCTTTGATCACGATATTTTCGGTAGTAAGAACTATGCTTTACTTCCAGCTCTTGATACTGTCTTAGCAATAAATCAGGGTGTTTCTAACTCTGCTAAATTGATTAACAGTATTAGAGGTATCTTGTCGGCTAAAGTATCGTCTAAAGACGAAGATTTAGCAAAAGCAAGAGATAAGTTTGTAGAAAATAACTTTAAAATATCTGCTAATGGTAGTGGTGTTATCGTAACAGATACAAAAATGGACTATACACCAATAAACGAAAAATCAACACCTATTTCTTCTGAAACATTAAGTTATACGAAGAATACTATTTATGATTATTTTGGAGTTAATGAAAGTATAGTACAAAACAAGTTTGACGAAAATCAATGGAACGCTTTTTATGAAGGTGCTATTGAGCCAGTAGCTATACAAATGTCTCAATGCTTTACTAATAACTTATTTACCGAAAATGAGCGTAACTTTGGTAACGAAATAACTTTTGAAGCTAATAGACTACAATATGCTTCTAATAGTACAAAAATAAATGTTGTTAAAGAGTTAGCTCCTTTAGGTGTATTAAGAAAAAATGCTATTTTGGAGATATTTAATATGGCTCCCCTTCCAGGAGAAGAAGGAGAAAAAGTTATACAGTCTTTAAACTGGATCAATGCTGAAAAAGCAGACGCGTACCAAACTAATAAAAATGATACGCCACCAAAAGAAGATAACAAAAATAATAATGAAGATCCTATTGACGAGGGAGGTGGAGAAAATGGAGACGAATAATACAGAAAAGAAAGATATTAAAGTTGTTAAACTTAATAATTTTATTAGTTTTGAGCTTTTAAGAAAAATGAAAGAAAAAGAGCCAAACACTAAATTTATTTTACCTAATGGAAAGGAGGCTGTTCTAAATGACAAAAAAGAACAACAAAAGCCTAGTAAATAAAACTGGGCGTGAAATTAGAATCTTCTCAGATTTTAAGTTAAAAGAACTTAGAAGCGACGACGGAGACGAAAGACAAGATTATGTACATGGCGTCCCAGTAGTATTTAATACTCCTACTTGTCTTTATGAGTTTGAGGGAGTAAAGTTCTATGAACAAATAGACCGCCATGCGTTTGATAGTTGCGATATGTCTGATGTAATATTCAACTATAATCACGGAGGCCCCGTACTTGCTAGATTAAGAAATAATACTCTTAAACTAGCTATAAATGATGTCTGTATGGAAATGGACGCATTTCTTGGGGGTACTAATAATGGTAGAAACACCTTAGAAGAAATAAGGGGTGGCTACATAGATAAAATGAGTTTTGCTTTTGTAGTAGCAGAAGACGGAGACGAATACGATCCAGCAACTCATACAAGAACAATAACTCGAATTAAAAAGCTATATGATATATCAGCGGTTGATATACCAGCCTATGATACAACAAGTATTTCTGCTAGATCTTTCTTTGAGGTGGAGTACGAAAAAGAAAAAAGAGCTTTGGAGCAAGCCAGACTTAGAGAAATATGTATAGCAAAATCTAAAATCTAATAAGTTCGATAAGGAGGAAAATAAAATGAACGAAACAAGATTAAAAGAAATTGAAGCTAGAAAAGCTGAAATTAGATCACTTTTAGAAGATACATCAAAAGACGTTAATTTAGACGAAATTAACAAAGAATTAGATAGCTTAAATAAAGAACAAAGTTCTATTGAGGAAAGAGCTAAAATTGCACGTAGTTTAGAAACTGGAGAAGAAACACCAGACCGTGTAGAAAAAGTACCAGCTATTGAAGAAACAGAAGAAAGGAAAGGAAAAGATAATATGAATAAAGAATATCGTAGCGCTTACTTAAAACATTTAAGAGGTGCTGAAATGACTGAAGCTGAAAAAAGAGCTTTTACAGTTAGTGGCGCTGGCTCAGTAATTCCAGTAGAAACTGCTAACGAAATTATTAAGAAATTAAAGGATCAAGCACCTTTATTAAATGAAATTACATTATTAAATGTAAAAGGAAATGTTAAGTTTGCCGTTGAAGGTGTTAAAACTGACGCTGCTAAACATACTGAAAACGCTTCTATTAGTGCTGACGGAGACACTTTAGTTACAGTATCATTAAATGGTTATGAAGTAACTAAAAAAGTACAAGTATCTGATAGCGTAATGACTATGAGTAACGACGCTTTCGAAGACTGGTTAACTAGTATGATCGCTGAAATGTTAGCAGACAAAATCTGTACTTTAATTATTAAAGGTAGTGGTACAGACGAAGCTACTGGTGTTGAAAAAGCTAATACTTGGGGAGATACAAACTCTGTTACTGTTGCCGCTGCTTCTTCATTGACTGAGGCTAACGTACAAAAGTTAATGTCTTTACTTAAAGCTGGTTATAGCAAAAATGCTAAATTCTTAATGAGTAATGAAACATTATTCAATGACTTTATGCCTTTACAAAATTTAGCTAAAAACTCTATCGTTACTGAAAGAGACGGTGTTTACTATGTATATGGTAAAGAAGTTATGTTGTCAGAAGATGTAGCAGCACACGAAGCTTATCTAGGTAACTTTAAAAAATATGTTGGTAACTTATCAGAAGATGTTACTATCGTAAGTGCTTTTGATATTGATACTAACTCTTATAAGTATCTTGGTAAAGCTATATTCGACGGTAAAACTGCTATCGGAGAAGCTTTTGTTAAATTAGTAAAAGCTGCAGCTGGAAAATAAAATTAAAAATTAAAGATAAGGAGTGATATTATGGCAAATAATAAATCTATTAGTGACGAGCTAATGAAAAAAGCACGTGGTTTTCTTAGAATAACTATTGAAGACGACGAAGTTATAAATACTGAAATTACTACTCTTATTAAAGCTTGTAGACAAGACTTAATAAGAAACGGTATCACTTCTACAAAAGCTGAAAGTGAAGAAGATAGTCTAATAGAAACGGCTATACTTCTTTACTTAAAAGCTGAGTTTGGGTTAGATAATAAAAATTATGAAAAATATCGTAATTCTTATGAGACTCTACGAACAGAATTATCACTAACGAGCGACTATGTAAACGAGGTGGTAAAAAATGTGGAGTGATGTCTTATATCTTTTAGAAGAAGTTGAGAGTTTGGACGAGTTAAATCGTCCTCACTACTCTTATAAAGAAAATAAAGTATATGCTAATAAAATATCAGTTAAAAGAAGTGAATTTTACCAGGCGCAAGCTGCTGGCTTTAAACCAGAAAAAAGTTTTGAAATAAGGACCATAGAATTTGACGAAGATAAGCACACAAAAGTTAAATACAAAGGTGTTACATACAAAATACTACGTTCTTACGAGGTAAATAGTGAGATAACAGAAATTGTATTAACGGGGCTTAATAATAATCGTGAGCAACAATAAAATAGAATTTATAGACACATCAAAAGAAGTTAAAAACACTATGGTTAAGCTTTCAAAGTCCGCCCTTCGTGCTTCTGCTAAAGTAGCTGGTAAAGCTATTAAAGCTGAAACTCAAAAACGTACAGGCCGATTATCTAAACAAGTTGGTTATTGGGCTAAAATAAATCGTGATACTGGACAACCAGAGTTACAAATTGGTTACTATTCTAAAGCGCAAGCAAAAAAGAAAGGTAAACAAGTATCACACGCTAACCCTGCTTGGGCTGAGTTCGGTGTTAAATCACATACTATTAGTATTAAAAAAGCTAATACTCTAAGCGACGGTAATATTAACTATGGTAAATCAGTTAGCCACCCAGGACTTAGAGGACAAAGTATCTTACGTAATAGTGTCTTTAATAATATAGACGCTATCAGAGAGGCACAAGCTGAATACTTAGCAGCACTTAATAAAACTATTGAAGCAGCTGGAGGAAAGATTAAAGAAAGTGAGGAGATCGAAGATGTATAATTTCTTTATTGCATTACAAAAGTTTGTTAATGAACAAAAAATAATTCCACTATATTATGAAGAAGCTTCGAAAAAAGCTAATTTTCCTTATGGTGTAATTAGTGATCCTATTAAAACTTGCCTACGTTATGGCGAATTAGTATACTTCGACATATTTATATGGACTACAGAGCCTAATACTGGTATTGAATTAGAAAAGAAGTTACAAGAACTTATCAAACTTCTTGACGGTAAAATCTTCTCGGAAGAAAGAGCCGTTATATACTTCGAAGAACAAAGACCAATATCTGATCCAGAATATACCTTAATAAAAAAACAAATAACATTTAGTATTAGATTATTTTAAAGGAGGGAAAACTAATGTTAAAAGTATTTACTGAAAATGACACTAAAAAAATTCAAATTGACGAAGGTATCGTTGTATTAAACTTAGGAAAGCCTAACGAGTTAATACTTGGACCTACTCGTGGTGGTGTTGAAATGACTATTACACCAGAAATAAGAGACATAGAGTTTGACGGTAAGCGTGGTAAAACTGCTGGTATGCAAGTTATCGACGGCGAAGACGCTACTATTAAGGTTGTGTCATTATGTTGTAGTCAAGATGTATTGTTAAAAGGTTTACCTAATGCAACACTTGATACAAACAAAGTAATTAAACAAGGAGATTTCGGTCCTATCGATAAAAGTAAATATATTGATACTATTGATGTAATTACACAAATGTTAGATAAGACTTACAAGATCCTTACATTTAATTATGGCTTACATGAAGGAGCATTTACTTATAAGGCTGCTCCTAAAGCAGAAAATGAACATAATCTTGAAATTATACCTCACTATACTATAGACGATAGTTCAAGACTATATCAAATTAAAGATAGTGAAACTTGCCCTATAACAGTTGGAGAATAAATTTAAAATATTATTCTCCTTTTTGTTTTCTATTTGAGCGATAACAAAAGGGAGAATAAAAAAGAAAGGAAAAAAAGAAATGAAAACAAAATATTTATTATTATTAAGTGAAATTATAGACAAAATGGACATTAAAGAAGAATTACAAAATTTAGATTTTAATACTGGAGACGAAAAAGAAGATCGAGAAAAATTAGGAGCTGCTCTTATAACTTTGATTATTACTAGAATTTATAAATGTGAAAAAGAAGTTTATACTTTTGTAGCTAATTATAGAGGTTATTACCCTTCTAAACCAGTATTTACTGATGAAGATACAGAAGATATTAAAACAGAAAAAAATAAAAAATATGAAGAAGATTTAAAACTTGCTTTAGAAAAAGCAGAAAATGAAGATATAATCGCATTATTTAAGGAAATAAGTAAATTACCAGGTGTTGCGAGTTTTTTATCTATAGCGTAAGTATCGGCACTGCGGAGGTCTTACGAATATTATATAAGCATTATGGCGGTATTGACTGGTTTGAGGACAAGCCGTCTTTTTTATTGGGCGAGTGTTTAGATAATGGTATTAAAAAAGAAACTGAATTACCTAAACTAATTAACGAAATTGTTAAAAAATTATCGCACGAAAAAACTTTTGTTCCACAACTAGAACAAAAGCCAAAAAAGAAAATGCGAAGCGCAGAAGACATTATGAAAGATTACGGTTTGGGAGGTGTTAAACTTGGCTAATATATTTAGTTTATATGGATCTATTTTTATAGATAATGAGAAAGCTAATAAAGCTATAGACGGCACTACTAAAAAAGGAGAAAACTTCGCCTCTAAATTAGGCGGAGTTTTTTCTAAAGTTGGTAAAGGTGCTCTTGCTTTAGGTGGTACTTTGACTACCGCTGCTACTGCTATCGGTGGTTTAGCTATAAATACATCAAAAGATGTAGATCAAGCTATGAACTCATTCATTGTACAAACTGGTATTGCAAAAAATGAGTCTGGCGAGTGGCAGAAAGCCTTAGAAGATATATACAAAAATAATTATGGAGAGAGCTTCGAAGATATAGCCAACTCTATGGCTTTAGCTTCTCAAGAATTATACGAGTTTGATCCTTCGCAAATAAAAGCGGTTACAGAAAATGCTCTCGCGTTACGAGACGCTTTCGGTGTTGAAGTAAATGAGTCTATAAGAGCAACAAAAGCTTTAATGACACAATTCGGAATATCAGCAGACGAAGCGTATAACTTAATGGCCCAGGGTGCACAAGCTGGTCTTGATTTCTCTGGAGAATTAGTCGACAATATTAACGAATATTCTGTACAGTTTGGCAAATTAGGTTTATCTGCAGAAGATATGTTTAATATATTTCAAAGTGGTGCAGACGCTGGAGCTTGGAACTTAGACAAAATCGGCGACGCTGTTAAAGAGTTCTCCATAAGAGCAATAGACGGCTCTAAAACAACTGTAGAAGGTTTTACGAAACTTGGCTTAAATGCTGATACAATGGCTAAAAAGTTTGCTGCTGGCGGAGATACTGCTAAAGAGGCTTTTTATCAAACTATAGACGCGATTAAAGCAATGGACGATCCAGTACAACAGTCTATTGTTGGTGTTGATTTATTTGGTACTATGTGGGAAGATTTAGGACCAGAAGTTGTAACTCAATTAGGATCAATTAGAGAAATGTACGACGGTACAGTAGACTCTATGAACCAGATTAAAGAAGTAAAATACGACGATATAGGAAGTATGTTTGAAGGGTTAAAACGTAATGTACAAATGCTACTACTTCCTTTAGGTAATGCTTTAATGCCTTTAATTGTATCTATTATGAATTTAATTATGAATAATATGCCTTTAATAGAAGGCTTGATAAATCAGTTAACGCCAGTTATTACTCAACTATTTAATGCAATTATTCCGTCGGTACAGACTATTATAGAGACTGCTTTACCAATGCTCGCCACTCTGATAGAGACAATTTTACCTATATTTATTAGTTTATTAAGCACTTTACTACCTCCTATTATGCAAATAGTGGAGGCTTTACTTCCAGTCTTTATAGAACTTATAAATATGTTATTACCGCCTATATTACAAATAGTTCAAATGATCCTACCTTTATTACTTAACTTAATTCAACCACTATTGCCTTTACTATCTCCTATACTTCAATTATTACAACCTTTTATTGATTTATTGATGTTAATATTACAACCTTTAACAGAATTACTTAACTTAATACTTCCACCTTTAGTAAGTATATTAAATGTAATTATACAAAGTATTATTCCAATGTTATCAGCACAGTTTACTTATGTAGCTAATATTATTGGTAGTGTCTTTGGTACTGCTATTAGTTATATAACATCACAAATACAAGTTGCTAAAAATATATTTATGAATATTATAGACTTTATTAAAAATGTATTTACTGGTAATTGGAAAGCTGCTTGGCAAAATGTTAAAAATATATTTAGTAATATAATTAGTGGTATTGGTAATATCTTTAAATTACCTATTAACTTCATAATTGACGGTATGAACGCATTTATTAAAGGTCTTAATAAATTAAAAATTCCAGACTGGGTGCCTGGTGTTGGTGGTAAAGGTCTTAATATACCTTTAATTAAAAAGCTTCGTGTAGGTATGGAATATGTGCCTTATGACGATATGCCAGCACTACTACATAAAGGAGAACAAGTATTAACTGCTGATGAAGCTAAAGATTATAGAGAAAATAAGAACTCTATTGTTAATAATAATGAAACAAATAACTTTAATTTAACTATAAACTCAACAGAGCCACTATCTCCAGCAGAAACTGCTAGACAAACTCGTAAAGCTTTACAAGAATATAATCTAAGACATGGAAGGGCGTGATTAAATGGAAAGAACTTTAATATATAAAAACCATAAAGGAGATATGATTACTTTTACATATAAACCGCCTTTTCTTCTTAGTATCTGCGACGGCTTTCACGAAACAGTTGGTACTGTTAATAGTGTAAGTTCTGCGTATGGCGTTGGTACTACTTGGAACGGTACAAGTATAGGTCAAAGAGATTTAACTATTAAAGGTACTATAACAGATAATATACAAGAAAATAGATTATTATTATATGATATGTTCCCTCTTAATAGTGAAGGTACTCTTTACTATTATGAAGGAGATATTGAAAGAAAAATAACTTGTCTTGTTGAAAAAGTATCTATTCCAGAAAAGAAAGGTTTTACAAGAGACTTTTCTATATCTTTAGTATGTCCTAACCCTAGATTTTCCGCTTTGGCTGCTACTATCTTATCTATGGCTACCTGGACACCAGCTTTTAAATTTAAACTTGTTATACCAAAAAATAAAGGTATCAAGTTTGGTACTAAAAATACTACATCTATGGGAACAACAGAAAATACTACCGAAATTGATTACGGTATGACTATCAAATTTAAAGCTAATGATACTGTTAAAAACCCATATCTATTTAATGTTACTACACGTGATATTATACAGATAGAAAAAACTATGTCTGCTGGCGATCAAATAATAATCACTACTCACATAGATAATAAGAACGTTATTTATAAAAACGCCGTTACTGGCGAGGAAGAAAACATAAACTATCTAATAATGTATGGTAGTAAGTATTTACAAGTACCTAGCGGAACTAATACATTTAGAAGTGGTGCAGACTCTGGAGAGGACAATTTAGAGACTACAATAGAGTTTTTACCAGAATATGAGGCGGTGTAATTATGGAAGCTATATCATTAAATGTATATGATCGTGATTTAAAGCCGCTTGGTGTTATAGACAGTTATAGTTCTCTACGCTGGCGTCGTAAATATTTTGAAGCTGGCGAGTTCGAACTTAGTTTAAACCTTACTAAAAACAATTTTAAACTTTTAAATTATGATAATATCATAGTTAGAAGTGATTTAACAGAAAATGACGAGTTCGGAATTATAGAGTCTTGGAAGTTTAAGGACGACGGAGACAAAGTTACTATAACTGTATATGGTAGTTTTGGTTTATCGTTACTAAAAAGAAGAATAATAAAGACACGTATAAATTATAGTGGTAACTATATAGGTGCATTTAGAAAGCTCTTAACTACAATGAGAGCCTTTTCTTTATTAGAAATTACAGACAGTGATATTACTAGCGATAAAGTAGATTTTCAATGTACATATAAAAATGTGTATGATTATCACGAAAAACTATCAAGAGCTTCAAATATTGGAGCTAAAATTGTCTTAGATTTAAAAAATAGAAAGTATAAATATGTTAATTATGTCGGTAAAGATCGAACAGAAGAACAGAAAGTTAATACTAGATATGAATTTAGCGAAGATAAATCAAACTTAGACGCAGCAGAATATACATATAGTCGTAAAAATATGATTACTGATGTTTTAGTTGGTGGAACTGGCGAAGACTCAGCTAGAATATTAAGAACTGTAACGAAGGTTACAACAGATACACACGACTTTGATATTAGAGAGGCTTTTGTAGACGCAAAAAGTCAAAGTAATAAAGATTTATCTACTACTGAATATAACGCTATATTAGATAATTTAGGACAAGAAAAAATAACAGTTCCTACCGAGAACTTCGAGGCTACTGTACACGCTACACATTATAGAAAATACTGGGACTTAGGAGATATTGTTAATATCAAAAAAGAAACTTGGAAAATAGCACAAAAACAAAGAATTACAGAAGTTGAAGAAGTTATCGAAAAAGGAAAACACAACGTAACACCAGTCTATGGTACACCTATTGCAGAAACGTTCGAAAATAAAGATTAAAAGAAAGGAAGGACATTATGGAAAAGTTTAGTTTTTTTAACGACATAAACGACGACAGAGTCTACTACGCAGAAGACTTCGCTCGCCACTTAAAAAAATACTTTACAAATGGTATTTTCAACAATGAGTTAAAAGTCATAGCAAATAATGATATGACTATCACAATACAAGAAGGAGACGCCAATATTGAAGGCTACCGTTATACTAATACTGGGGATCTAATTAAAACAATAGAAACGGCCGACGGAACATTAAAAAGAATTGATAATGTTGTTGTTCGATTAGATTTAACTAATAGGTTAATATCAGCTCAAATAATCAAAGGGGCTTTCTCTGATAACCCTTCGGCTCCAGCTTTAGTTAGATCCTCAACTATTTACGATATTAAATTAGCTGAGATATATGTAGGTGCTAGTGTAACATCTATAACACAGTCTAATATTACAGACACAAGATTTGAGGAGTCTGTATGTGGCGTGGTTGCTTCTACTGTAGAAACATTAAACACAGAGGAAATATACGATCAATTATATACTAAATATAATGAGTATATAACTGCAACCGAAGCTTCTTTTACAACTTGGTTTAATCAAATAAAAAATCAACTAGACTCTGACGCTGCAGGACATCTAACTAACCAGATAATGGAGATAGTTGGTAATAGCTTAAAAAGTGAGGTTAAAACACTTACACCAGGTAATTGGTTGTTAAATAGTTCCACAAATAGATATGAATATGATATAATTAAAACTGGTATCACAGCCGATACCCTAGTTACTGGACATTTAGACTTAGATAATCAAATAAAGCTAAATGACGCTTATATTAGTTCATATAATGGTGGTTATAAAATTATAACAAGTGTTAAACCTATTGAAGATATTTCTATAACTATAACTTATGAATTATCTAATTATGATTTAGAGGAGGCGTCTTAATATGATAGGTATGATAAATGTCGGTAATAAAAAATCAGTAAATATTAGTAAAGTATATGGTGTAAGAAGAAATATAAAATCGTCTTCTTCTGCTTGGGAAAGAATTAAGGACTCTGTAGGTTTAGTAGCTAATGCTCAAGTGGGAACTACTGCGGTCGTTAATAACTTCGACAGTATTTACCCATGGAGTGATATAATTACTTGTAATTATAATAATACTTCAAAAAAGATAGTTGCTTACTATGGAGACGCTAATTTCTCCTTTACTGGTAGTAATGGACAAGTATTAACTATTATTCCAGAATTTTATTATAAAAGATATGTCTCTGACGGCTACGAATATGTCTTAATATCAAAGGACAATTTAGACGGCTTTGTTAAGAGTGATAAATTTATGATAGGACGTTATACAATGTCTGGATCAAGTTCTGGAGTATTTAGTAGAAGTGGTTACTCTCCACTTGTAAATACTACGATAACTAATTTTAGGCAATATGCTAAAAACTTAGGCTCTGGTTGGCAACAATTAGACTGGCACTACTTTATATTACAAATGTTATATTTAGTAGAATATGCAGACTATAACGCACAGTCAAAATTAGGAGCTGGGTTTACTAATGCTAATAACACAGGAGCTATTAAAAGTGGTGGCTGCGATAAACTAGGTATGAAGTCTGGTAGCGCAGCTGGAAACGATACAAGTTCTGTAATTTATCGTGGTGTTGAAGATATATTCGGTAACGTATGGCAATTTGTTGACGGTATCAATATAAATAATTATCAAGCTTATATAAATTACAACCCTAATACTTATGCTTCTGATGTATTTACTGGAGATTATCAAAAACTAGGTTATGTAAATAACTCTACAAGTGGTAGTTATGTTACAGGCTTAGGTTATGATCCAAAACACCCTCTTGTAGCGTTAGCTACTGATGTTGGAGGAAGTAGTAGCACATACACTACAGATTATTACTGGTGTGCTAATGAGAAACGAATCGCTCGTGTCGGCGGTGGTTACGCCAATGCAGCTAGTGCTGGTTTGTGGTGTTGGCATTGCAACGACGACTCTAGTATTGTGTGGGACGACATCGGAGCTCGACCACTTGTATTGTTGTGGGACTTGATGTGTGTGTTTCGGCTATTGCGTTGTTAGTTCGCTCGTGTCGGCGGTAAATGGAACGACGCACTTTATTGTGGTTTGTGGTATTGGAATTGTAATAATGACTCCAGTTTGGCTGCTACCTCAGTCGGAGCTCGACTACTTAATTTAATAAAGGGATCTGGTGTGTGTGCTCCTTACTCTTGACTACTTCTCTTGTCGGCGGTCGCTGGCTCAATGGTAGTTATTGTGGTTTGTGGTGTTGGACGTTGAATAACACTTCGGCTGATTATAACGACAACATCGGAGCTCGACCACTTGTATAATTGGGACTTGGTGTGTGTGTTTCGGTTGTTTACCTTTCGAGTCTTGTCGGCGGTGCTTGGCCTGATATTTCTCGTTGTGGTTTGTGGTGTTGGAATTGTAACAACGACTCAGCTAATTCGAACATCAACAACGGAGCTCGACCACTTATATTATGTGGGACTTGATGTGTGTAGTTCTGTTGTTCATACCTTCGGCTCTTGTCGGCGGTATGTTTTGGGACTTTTCGCGTTGTGGTTTGTGGTATTGGAACTGTAGCAATGACTCAGCCGTTACGAGTACCAACAACGGAGCTCGACTACTTACATTAAAGATCCTTACACATCATTTTCCTTAGCGCTTGCTAAAAATTAGTCGTTCTAGGCTGCTCTAGTAGGTTTATCTCTTGAAATATAGAATTTCTCGAAAAAGCGGTAGGCAAATATAAGAATTATAAGGACTAGATTTAATTATGAAAAGAAAAGGTAACATTTATGAAAAAATCACAGATTTAAACAATATTGAAACTGCTATTTACAGAGCTAGTAAAGGTAAAGGCAACCGTAAGAGTGTTGAAAAGATACTCGACTCTCCTACATATTACGCTATGCAAGTACAACAAGCTTTAATAAATAAAACTTATGTACCTAATAAATATGTAGAAATGAAAATAAGAGACGGTGCTAATAAAAAAGAAAGAATTATTTATAAGCCTCGCTTTTACCCAGACCAGGTAATACACTGGGCTTTAATGCTTCAATTAGAGCCAATTATTATGAAAGGTATGTATGAGTTCTGTTGTGCTTCTATAAAAGGTAGAGGTATTATGCGTGGTATGAGACATATTAAAAAAATATTAGTACAAGATAGAAAACATACTAAATATTGCTTAAAACTTGATGTTAAGAAGTTTTACCCGAGTATTGACAAACAAATATTGAAAAATAAATTTCGTAGAGTTTTAAAAGATAAAGACACACTAAATCTTATAGACTTAATTATTGATAGTAGCGAGTCTGGTATTCCTATTGGTAATTTTACCAGTCAATGGTTTGCGAATTTTTATTTACAAGATTTGGATCATTTTATAAAAGAACAATTAAAAGTAAAATACTATGTACGTTATATGGACGATATGGTATTATTTTCAAACAACAAAAAAGAATTAAGAAAAATCAAAATAGAAATAGACAATTTCTTGAGTAAAGAAAAGCTAACAATTAAAGAAAACTGGCAGCTTTTCAAGACTGAGTCTAGGCCTCTTGATTTCTTGGGTTATCGTTTTTACAGAGGTTATACCACTTTAAGAAGAAGTAACTTTTTAAGAATTAAGAGGCGTGCTAAAAAAATGGCTAAGAAAGATCATATAACCTATCACGACGCAGCAGCCATGCTTAGTTATAGCGGGTGGCTTAAACACTGCGACTCGTATAATTATCAACAAAAGTATATCAAACCGTACGTTAATTATAAATTGTGTAAGGAGGTTATAAGAAATGAAAGTAAAAAAAGTAGAAAGCACAATAAGACCTGGTAACTTTAGAATTGGAGACATTAAGGGCAACCTAACAGAGGTTGTTTTTTTTGACGACATAGAAGAAGTTAAAAGAACTACTACAGACGGTACAGAAGAAACAATATATACTTATTATGAGTATGCTATAAAAATAATCAGTAGAGACGATTTAGAAGATTACATAAACGACAACTTAGATACTTGGAAGGAATTAGCTAAACAAAGTTTTATTGCTTCTAAGGCTGCTGAAATTAGAGCTATCAGAGATAAATTGTTATCAGAAAGTGATAAACACGTACTCATTGATAGATTAGGTATAACTATACCAGATAACATTACGGCCACAACTTTATTAAGTGTTATCAAAGAATTATTTTCTTCTTTAGGAGATGTCTTAAACGGACAATGGGCTGCTTATCGTCAAGAATTAAGAGACATCACAAAACAAAAGAACTTTCCTTTTGAAGTAGAATTTCCTACTATTCCAGAGGAAGACGACGGATCTAAATAATGGAAAGTTCAACTATGATTTCTATAGGTTTAGTATTTACTATAATTGGTGGCTTAATTGGTTACGCCACTTTTTATATGAATAGTAAGAAAAACACTAAACAAGAGACTAAAGAGGAAGTGGCTACATCTACTAGACTAGATACAAAATTAGATATGATTAGTAAGAATATTGACGAGATAAGACTTGATAATAAAGAGTTTACAAAGTCAATGCAACAGATCGGAGAAAGACTTTCGGCTGTTGAGGCTTCTACTAAATCAGCACATCATAGAATAGATAACTTAGAAGAAATTGTAAGAAAGTGAGGTGTGAGAAATGGAACTTGAAACAATAGTTGTATTGGTTACTATGGTAGTAACCTTTTTATGTGGCTTAATTGCTAAAAAAGTAAGCTGGTTTAATAATCATTTAATACCTATACAAAATATCTTAATCGGCGTTATTGTAGCAATTATAGAGTTCATAATAACTAAAGATTTTAGCGTTGCTATCGCATTGAGTGGTTTAATAGCTGGTGGCGCTTACGACATAGGAAATAACTTAAAAAAAATAACTAATAATTAAGGAGGTCTGATTATGGACAAAGTTTTTGGTATTGATATTAGTACATATCAAGGAGGAATAAATCTAGCTACTGCTAAAGCAGAAGGAGTTAAATTTGCTTTATTAAGAGCTGGGTTTACTGGTTATGGTAACGGAGTTAGTAAGTCTGTTGATAACCAATTTGAAAATCATTATAGAAATGCTAAAGCAAATGGCTTAGGTGTAGGTGCTTATTGGTTTTCAAGAGCAACTACATACGAAAACGGAAAAGCAGAAGCTGAATATATGTATAATAACTGCTTAAAGGGAAAACAATTTGAGTACCCTATAGCTATTGATGTAGAAGATAGTTATTATCAAGCTAAAGCTGGAAAACAAGCCGTAACAAATGCTATTAAAGGTTTTTGTGAATACTTAGAAGCTAAAGGTTATTATGTTTGTATTTATGCTAATAGTAATTGGTTTAAAAATTATATGGACCTATCACAATTAACTAAATATGATAAATGGGTAGCTAACTGGGGAACATCTAGGCCTAGTAGCCCAGCTGGTGGTTTATGGCAATTTGGAGGAGAAACTAACCGTATTAGAACTAATAAAGTAGCTGGTATGACAGTAGACCAAAACTACGCTTTTTATGATTACCCAGCTATTATGAAACAAAAAGGTTTAAATGGCTTTAGTGCTAACGCAGATGTTAAGCCTCAAGATCCAGTAACACCAACACCACAACCAACACCAGCTCCTAGTAATGATACAATTTATGTAGTTAAAGCTGGAGATACATTAAGTGGTATTGCTTCTAAATATGGCACTACATATCAAACTTTAGCTGCTTACAATAATATAAGTAACCCTAATCTTATATACGTAGGTCAACAAATTAAAATACCTGGTAATGGAACAACTACTAATACAACTACAAATAACAGTAAAACATATACTGTTAAGAGTGGAGATACATTAAGCGGTATTGCTTCTAAATATGGTACTACTTGGCAAAAAATCTACAATGATAATAGATCTGTTATTGGTAGCAACCCTAATCTAATTAAACCAGGACAAGTATTAACTATAAAATAAATGATAAAATAAAAAGAAGGTTTCCGACATAATTGTCGGTTACCTTTCTTTTTTTTTGCTCTATTTTACTTGTGGCTTTTATTTATGATAAACTTATTGTGTCAATTCCTCAGTTCCAATATCAGTAAGCAGCACCCTTCCCCTTTCATCAGGCATAGTATATCTTTGATTTAAATATCTCAAAGCAGCTCCCAACTCTCCATTTGCACCACCGTATTGAGTTACCAAAAATTTAGCCATTCGTAAATCTTTTTTCTTAATATTAATTGGATATTCTAAAGACTTAACATATTTCCACATTAGCTTTGCACCTCCCAAGGCCAAGGGTTTTTATCCCAAACCCAATTATTTGCATTAACTGGATTATCAGTAATCTCTAAAGGTCCATAACTATTTTCAAAATCCTTTACCGCATTTAAATACTTGTTGCGGTAATTATTAAAAATTTTAATAACATTAGCATCATTTGGATAATTATCTAAATATAAATTTAAATCAGTCATAGCAAAATTATATTGCATTACTTTTTCAAGAAGTGCTTGCCTATTATTATTAGACACTATTTCAACAGGAATATAGTTTTTATATTGATCATATAAATCATCGAACATATTCCCCCTCATAAAACCTTTTTCTGAGTCTAACTTTATAGGTTCATTAGTAGGATAGGGATTAGGATATAAAAAATTATTATTGTTATAATCATTTATATTTTGATAATAATCAAACATATAATTATAGTCGTTCATCACATTCTCCTTTCAATCTATATTATGTATTTAGGATATAAGTGTATGGGATAATGCCCAAAACTGAAAAAAAAGACTTGTATTTTTGTGTTTTTTATGGTAAACTCTATTAGTAAGTTGTTTATGGCGGAATTGGTGAAGTGGTTAACACGGTGGATTGTGGTTCCATTATGCGTGGGTTCGATTCCCACATTCCGCCCCATAATGATTTATACAAGTCTTGCTTTTCAAGAATTTTTTCAATAATTATATAAAAAGAATAGGTAAATTTCAGTGAAAATACCTATTCTTTTCTTACTTATTAATTTCTTCTTTTATCTTTTTATAAAATTTCATTCTTAAAAACCTAATAGTTAAATCAATTGCTTCATCACCACGACTTCCGTTAAAAACATCATGTGTTACATCATCCATATTTACTAAAATATTTACATCAGATTTTAAATTTTTATGTACATAATCAACACTAGACTTTGGAACAATTTGGTCATCATTACCATGGATAATCAAAGTAGGACAATTTATTCTTTTAACATCATTAGTATGTTCCTTAACCAAATTAATAAATTCCATTGTAACAGGCAAAGGCATCTTGATAATTCGTGAAATCACATCCTTTTGATTATATTGCTTTAATATCTTAGGCATTTCCTTAATACTTCCCAACACCTGTAACTTATCATCCTTGAAAATTAAATACCTAAATGCGGGAGCAACCAAAACAAGTCTTTTCACCTCTTTATATTTTGATGCCACATGACTGGCCAACACACCACCCATGCTGTGGCCAACAACATATATCTTATTATAACCACGTGCAATTAATTTTTCTATTTGGTTTTCCACCGCTCTAATCCAGTCATCTCTCTTAACATTAGTCATAATTGACTTATCATGTCCAGGTAAAGTAATCATATAAACATCAAAATCCAAATACATTTGCAATTCATTTGCCAAATTTTGATGATCCCATACCCCTCCAGCAAACCCATGAATAATAAATATAGCTTTTCTAAATAGCATAAAAATCACTTCCTAAACATATTTTATCAAAACAAATTACCTAAGTAAATAACGATTTAATAAATTATATTAAAATATCTTTTTAAAATACTAATATACTTTTTAGTTTTATCATCCATTTTATTTTCCTCTAAAGTCCAAAATCTTAAAGAAATAATTGTATTTATTTTTAAAATACTTATACATTCTAAAATATCTTCTAAATAACTTTCTTTACTATTTTCACTATGAAGAGAAATATTTATTTTATATATATTATGTTTTAATAATATATCAAGTTTTTCTTTTAAAAGTGTCCCATTTGTGGTAATTATAACTTTTTTATTATAATTATCTAGTAACTCAAGTATTTTATCTAAATCTGGATGTAAAAGAGGTTCTCCTTTAACGTGTAAATATATAAAATCAGTATATTTATCTATTTTTTTTAAAACAGTTTCAAATTCTAAAATACTCATATTTCTTTTATCTCTAAAAGATTTACTACAAAAAGAGCAATTTAAATTACAACTATTAGTTATTTCTATATATATTCTTTTAAATTTCATATTAACCTTTCATAAGAAAAAAAGAGTTAATTACCCTTTTCCTCAAACTTATCAAATTCATTACCATTATTTTTAATAATTATTTGATTATCATTTATTTCATAACTTAAACTATCTGTTTCAATTGGTGTATATCTTTTTTCTATAGTACCTGATTTACTATTATAAATAATAATTTCATTAGAACTACTTGTTAATATAATAATATAATCATTAAAATATTCATAATTATTTATACTTAAATCTGATAAAATATTATCTCCATTATAAGTATAAAATGAATAAATATCATTATTTTTAGATATTATTAGATTATCATTATAATCATAAATAGGAACTCCAAAAGTACTTGTTAATGAATTATCATCTTTATCTATTAAATAATATCCCTTTAATTTTTCAACAATAATTTTATCACTTTTAATAACTTCTCCATCAGTTTTATTAGCAAGTGCCATATAATCATAACTAGGTTTTATTTTAAAATTACCTGCATTTAAATCAAATAATCCATATAAATTTTCTTCATTTTTAACTATTAAATAGTTTCCCTCGATATCAGAAT
>OLSB01000169.1_pt1 | contig 76722 bp, 113 predicted proteins | sample 1672071 | NCBI WGS metagenome assembly OLSB01 (sample SAMEA3136642, study PRJEB25190) | human gut metagenome | biome: human gut; feature: human-associated habitat; material: faeces | place: Austria | collected 2013
CCCCCACAACAGCAGGGCGGTTTTGTACCCCCTTTGTGGTGTAAGGTGTAAGGCAACCGCCGACACCCCCACAACAGCAGGGCGGTTTTGTACCCCCTTTGTGGTGTAAGGTGTAAGGCACAGGGCAAGGTTTTTGACTTGAGCCTATATGCCTTAAAGTCCGACTGAGGGACTTTAAAACACAGTATAGCTGATATATTTAGCCGTCGCTGAGTGCATAGGAAATAAGCCTATGGTTCGGATAGTGAAAACCCTCAGAGTTACACCGAATTAGATGTGAAATCAGGTCGCATATAGTCTGAGGTGCGTCAAAATCGAGGACTATATAAGAACGGTTTTTAGCCGCTTATATTGGTGGTATTCTCCGCCCAAGGGCGTATATTCCAAGGAATTGAGCATATCACAGTAGGTATGAGTGGTGAGGAATTTAGTATTATGAATGTTATGAAAACAATTTCTGCGATAAGCAGATTTGAGCATATAAATCAAGCACACCAACCGGTAGTTATGAGATGCCCGTTGGTGTGTTTTCTTATAGGCTTAAGTCTATAAAATTTAATACGAGGAGATGTTATTATGACAAGAGCAGAAAAAATTGCCGAGTTAGCAGTATTGCGTGAAAAGGCTGAAAGTCTGGTAATGCAGTATAATGACGGTATCCAAAACGGCAACCCCAATCCCACAATGGAAACTGATGAAATCGGTACAGACGGTAAACCGACAGGTAAAAAGGTTATGGTTTATATCGGAACGGTTCTCGAACAGACCATCAATGAGCATACAGCTAAGGCTCGTGAAATCTGTTTTGATGACTGTCGTGCCGCAGATGACCCTATGCTTGAGGCTATCAAGCGTCTTACCTTTACAACTATCGGCGTAAAGGAGAGCAAAAAGGGCGAGGAAAAAATTTCTGTATCCGAAATCATCGAAAAAGAAAGAGCTATCGACCTGCTTAAACTCCATAAATCGGTTGAGGGCGGTATCGGTAAAGACCCGAAATGGAATGGTCTGGTTGAGCGTATGAATTTCCATATGACAGCAAGACAGGCGAAACGCTTATTGAAGCAAAAAGAACATCTGACGGCGGTTCTTAAGGAAATTAACGACAGCTATATGATGTGCGAAATCGCACGCAATATCGATATGGGTAAAGACCCGACATCGAATACAAAATTGCTTGCAACATTGCAGACTATCGTAACCGCTATGGTTGGAGAGGAATATAAGGCGACATCTCACGATGTCAATTATATTACAGACCTTTATGCAAGCAAGGGCAGAAAAGCGTTATCTGTGAACTGTGCTAACCACAGGTATTTCAGAGGGTATATCGCTGCCGTTTGCCACAGTATCGTAACCGGCGAGGATTACGACATTTCGTTCAAGAAAGTGAACGCAAAATAATCTGTGAACTTATACAAAGGGGCAAATGCCCCTTTTGTCTTACCGTACTGATGAGCCTTTAATGGGATATACAAGGCGAAACCGCCAAAGGGCGGTCTACGGGTATCCTATGCCCGATTATTACAGGAAAGGCAGGGTTTTTGATATGGGCTACGAAGCATTTAAGGCGAGGGTAAATGCTCTTATTGAGCGTTCTAATGCAGGGATTTGTGTGAGGTTTTCCACAGACAATGAAAAGGGAAAACATTATGCTAACTGTTCAGATGGAACTACAATAATCGGCAACCTCTCCGGATTAAAAGTAACTGTCAAATGGGGCAGCGGTCATACCTCTATGGCGGTAATCTGAAAGGGGCGAGGTTTATGTATAGGAAATATATGGTTTATCTTGACGATGGTCAAGGTGTATATAAGGTAGCTATAGCCGCCGTATGTGAGGAAGCCGCCGCAGGATTTTGTAAGGGTAACGGCGAGGTAATCGCTATCAAAGATGTAACAGAGGATTATCCGATTGATGCCGACAAGGTATCAATGGCATTAGACAACGCAGGGTTTGGAAAATTTGAAATCGACTACATATGCAGGGCTTTGCGTGAGTTTGGTATTGCAGAGTGAGGTGCGGAAAATGACTGATATGATATTTGAGTTTTGCTACCTGATATTATTTATGTCCGGTTTTTGCATACTGCTCGGAATATGTAGCGGACTTTTTGAGTTGGTTTATAAGTACTGTCCGGCACTTCGCAAATGGGCGGATGATTTCATCGGTTTTGAAGATGAGGAAAGTGAGGCTGAATATGAGTAATTCAATCACATTATCCCCAAAGTACGGGGTAAATCCAACAATTCCTGTGTGCTTTTGGTGTGGCAAGGAAAAGAACGAAATTGCCCTGATGGGGCGTATGGGCGACGGTAGAAAGCACGAGGATTTTGAAGCTCCTCGACATATGGTGTTGGATTTTGAGCCATGTGAGGAATGTAAAAAAGGTATGGCATTAGGGTTTACTGTAATGGAGGCGACTACTACGCCAAATAGTAGGTCGTCTGTGGAAATTCAGCAGGGTGTATATCCTACGGGTAGGTTTGTTGTATTAAAGACAGAGGCAGCGGCAAGGATTTTCGATGGAATTGATACAAAGGTAGGCAAGGCTTTCCTTGATACGCAGGTTTTTACCCAAATGTTCAGCACTGTTTAGGACTTATGTGGTTCTGAACGGTTTTATAATAGATTGTTACACAACGGTTTACAATGTTTGCCTTAAAAGGTAAACATAACTCTAATTACAGAAAGGGAAATAGATATGTTACTTCAGATTTTAGGTATGATTACCATTGTACTATATGTGGGATTTAACCTCGTTACAGCAAAGACACATTCTGCCAAGGAAATGAAAGCAGAGTTTATTACCGGGCAATGTGCAGTCGGTGTGGTTTTAGCAAACCTGTTTTATGCTCCGGCTTGGGCACTTAAACTTATAAGAGGGATTATCGTAGCTGCTGTTAAATAAGACAGCAGCTGAGGATTTTTGAAAGGGGTTTTGATATGTGTAAAGTAATAATTGCAATCGTAGGTATGCTGACGATTTTAGCTGCACCAACGGAAGTTAACACAGAGCCTCGTGCGGTAGTTGACCGTATCGAAGACGGCGGGTATGCTGTAGTCGAATTCTCCAGAGGGAACGAGGTATATAAGATGCTGGATATTCCGGTTGAGGATATTAACGGAAAGGTATCAGAGGGTACGGAAATTCCGGTAAAAGTTGCAGAGGGATATTTCCACTGCGACCTTGACGTGAAAGACGAGCAAGGAAATGATATTAAATGGTATCAGTTTCGGTCTTATGATGATGAGGTTTGGTGGTGTTTAACCGAAGATGAAATCGGACATATACCAACCGATGTACATGATACATACACACTATACTACAGTGATAACGGAACGACAAGTTGCGATTGCCCGGCGGAGTTGGAATGTGAGGAATTCTTGTATGATGATATATTCTTTGTAGTGGAAAAGGAGAAGTGAGTATGAACACAGGAATTATAAGACGAATTGATGACCTTGGCAGGGTTGTTATTCCAAAGGAAATCAGACGGAAACTCAATATCGTTGAGGGAGACCCGTTGGAAATTAGTATTGATGCTGACACAGTTTCATTCACCCCGTATCGTGCGGATATAAAGAAACAAATCGACAATGTTATCAGCGCTATATCTGTAAACGAAAGCTGTGATAACTACGGAGAAATTCAATATAACATCAATCAGCTTAAGGAAATAGCCGAAACTTTAGAAAGGCTGGGTGTTTAGTATGTATAGCTGGGAAAATGTAAGAGGACATATCGAGGTTTATTATAACGGCGAGTTTATATTCACCGCAGACTCTATTGAGGAAGCGATGCACGATATCGAGGAACACAAGAAAATAACAACATAAAACAAAGGGGGTTAAAAGAAATGATTAAAGAAGAATTAGTTAGTAAAATTGCAAATGATACGGGATTTCGCAGAGTTGTTGTAGCTGAGGTTATCAATCAGATGATTGCGAACATCACATCGGCGTTGGAAAACGGAGATAGGGTGCAGCTCGCAGGGTTTGGTACATTTGAAACGGTAAAGAGAGCACCCCGTATGGGTAGAAATCCCCACACAGATGAGAAAGTGCCTATCCCGGCAAGGATTATGCCGGTATTTACAGTCGGCAAAGGACTTAGAGATGCAGTAGTAAAGGAGTGTAAGTAAATATGTCAAGTGTTGAGAAATTTGGAACTTGGATTATAATAGCTTTTTGTCTTGTTATGGCTTGTGTGTTCTTTGCACGGCCAATAAATAAAGCAAGTAATATGAGGGACATGACCGTAACAGTTACGGAGAAGGCTGTCAAAAATAGCAGCGAAAACGGTAAGTATCTGGTTTTCGGTGAGGATGACAACGGAACGATACATACTTTTGAAATCACGGATAGCTTATTTAAGATGAGGTTTGACTCATCGGATGTGTATGCAGCAATTAAGGTAGGAAATAAATATATCTTTACAGTTGGCGGCTCAAGAATTAAAATCCTGTCTTGGTATCCAAATATTTATGAATATAAAGTAGTTGAACAGTCGGACGAATAAACACAAGGCTATTCAGGAATGTATAAAACGAAGATTTGGTTTATGTAATATGAACAGGAGTAAAGACAGTGGATGAAATTAAAGTAAGAGTTAATGGCGGGGTGTTAATAGCCACGGTAAGTCCAGACCCTGACTATCCGGGTATTGATGTGGAGTTCGTAGCTGATACCGATAATGGTGAGGCACTGTCAAGACCTCGAGTTCTTATGGAGTTTCCAAATGGTGGCAGGCTGAGAGCCTTGATATGGGACGACCCGACCAGTGAAGATTATACTAAAGAAATAGAGTTATCACAATAGGATGTTAGGAGTTGATAAGAAATGCAGAACATTATAATAGAAGCTGATGATGTATGGTCATACTTTCAACAGCACAAAAAGGAACTTGAAAAAGTTTCACACATCATAGCGAAAAACGAAGAATACGGTGTGGAAATTACTCTTACCTGTGAACGCAATCTTCCCTATTTCGTAGTCGAAGCTGACGGGTATCAGTATGAAGAGGAATGTGCCACATCAAAGCAGGATTGTACAATAACAGTTAGTGAACTGTATGAAAGGTATCTCACTGATAACTTTCTAATTGAAGCAGAAGCTGTGGAAATGGAAAGCGAGAATGACGACGATATACTCCCGCTGCTTGACCAAGACGATATGATTTCAGAAAGAGAACTCGAACTTGATGATGCCATAGCAATGCTTATGGATACAGTTCTTGATGCAGGAGATGGCTTCCCTATTGAGATGCAGGTCGATGATATTGATGCGGCATTGGATGATATAAAAGAACACATCCTTGAATATATAGCAAGGAAATATGATGTCAATATCCGTAGACCTATGGTGCTCGAGGATGTAGATTCGGGCGATGACTTCTTCACTGAATATCCATATGAATGTATGGAATACGAAGACGAGGATAATCCAATTTATAAGAAATAACTGCCTCAGCGAGTAATCGCTTTTATATATAGAACACCGCCGGTCTTCCCCTTTCCCGGCGGTATGCCCCACGACTGGCTCGACCTTCTCGTGGTGTGGGGTGGATAGCTAACAGCTAACGAACAGAGTACATAGAATTAAAGGAGCGTGTCATATTATGGCAAAAATCACAATCGCAGGAGAAGCAGTAGTAATCACATCAGCAGTAAAGCTTGAGGACTTGAAGACTATTGCAAAGTATCGTCCCGAAGCACTCACTCTTATGGGTGGTGAGGACAACAAGGAGCCTATCTTCGCTATCTCGGTAACAAGAGGCGCGGGTGAAATCAACAAGTACGGTGCATCATTCGGTGCAGAAACACACGATGAGGCAAAGCTTGCAACCATCACAATGGGCATTGGTTATGCCGGCGACGATAGTATTGAGGAGTTTGTTGCTGACGCATTTGGCGCAGCGTTCAACCGCCTCGAAGAACTCGAAGCAACATTACCCGCAGTCATTGAAGCTATTGCCGCAGATAAGGCTGCTGTAATGAGCAGTATCACTGTTGCTCAGTAAGCATCAGTAAGTGGTCGAGGGCGGAGATAGCTCCGCCCGATATTGCTGCAACCGTAAGGTTGCTTTTTTTTATATGCAACCAAATACGGTTGCTTTATCCAAAAAAAATATTTTGTTAAAGGAGATTATGCAATATGATTAAAGCAGTTGTAGGAAATAATGTAAAGAGAGAAACGGTTCTTGTTCCGGAAACAACCACACTTCGTCAGGCACTTGAGCAGGCTAACATTGACTACTCAAGAGGTGTTATCCATCTTGATGGTTCTTCAATCAACCCCGGTGATTTAAACAAGACATTTGCAGAGCTCGGATATGACGGCAGCGAAGGACACGACAAGTGCTTCTTGCTTAATGTTGCTAAAACGGACAACGCGTAATCACAATACATAGTATGGGTAAAACAGTCTACAAGTGGAGGCAGCCTGACTGCTAACGGACCCCCTCCCACCCATATGAATACAAAGCCCCGCTTGAAATATAGCGGGGTTGTACTTGGGGAGTTGGCGGAATTGGCAGACGCTGCGGATTTAAAATCCGCTGGCTTCAAGACCGTACCGGTTCGAGTCCGGTACTCCCCACCAATAATATAAAATAAAAGAGAGGTGTTCCATATGTTTAGGACGACAATCAGTAGCAGTCCGTTTGTTAACGATACAGCGAATGACTTCTTTCAGAATATTTATGGAGATAAGTTCTCAGACGATGTAAGTTTCTTAGCCACATTAAGAGCTCTCGTTTCACCAAGAATGTCAAACGACGACCATCTGTCGCTAAGATTTGGAGGTAATAATTATACAGCCAGACAAATTGGTGATATGCCTGCTTCAAGGGCTGTGGGTGTAATCTGTGAATATTTCTCACCAAATGACGAAGGAAGCATATATATACACAGTTTGCGAAGTTCGGTTCAAGAAGACAACTATGCCTGTTTAGAGCTTTTGAAAAGTACATTCTGTAAAGTTTATCGCGGATGGCATAGGCTTGAGAAGATAACTGATTTCTATCGAAAGCAATTTTATGTAATGTGTTTTATCAATCCGGATATCAAATCTGCAGTAATTTTTGTAGATAATATGGATATGCGTAAGATGCACTACATTCAGTGTTCTATATTTGCTTTTTTACCTTGGTATTTTAACCCGGACGAGGGGGTTAGTGAGCTTGAGATGAAGCTTATCGACTCGCTCAGGCAAAAAACATCTACGCAGTACGAAGAAGTAATCGACATTATGTCAAAACAATATGATTTTAAATCTGCAAGGATAAAGAAATTATTGGCTGGGTTTGAAACACGGTACGAGCACATCGAATGTGATAGAGTTCGCGGAGAAATCGAAAGCATAATTCGTATGATAAACTCTTTAAACTCTGAAATTGGAGAAAATCTCAAGCGAAAAAATGATATGGAGATTAAATTGCTTGGCCTTGAAACAAAGATAGCCAATGGCGATGAAAGTTCAGAAATTATGGACTACTTCTTATGCAATGATAAGCTCGTCTTGATTGATGTTACAGATAACAAGATGGTGTTTGCAGTTAAATCTTACATTGAATATTATGATGAAGATATGGTAGCTTCTGTGCTTAATAATAGAGATAGCTATATATATCGGCCAAGGGGAAGCAGTTGTAACAACTACATTCCGGCGGAAGATATGGAAAAATTTATCAGAGCGGTATTCATTGACCAAACTTTGAAGATTAGATTCTGTGCGGCATATCAGTTTGATTTGAACGGCAATGTATCACCAAAACGCGGATATCATTTCAACCACGAGTTTAATGGTTATATGCCTAATACCCACATAAATGAATATGGATGTATGGGAAACTATCCAATGGTAATTAACCAGATGCTGGAGAAGCGAGATTATATAGGGGCTATTGAGCAGTGTGTTGCTTCTAATAAGAGCCTGAATTTCAGAGATAGCACTGTAATGAGTAAGTTTATGAGTAACATATACGGGCTTGATGGAGCCAATAATAAATGTGTTGAACTTCCTGACGGGAAGGTTGTAAACACAAAGGAAGCAATCGAATGGCTAAAGGAACAGGAGCGTGGTAGTAATGAGTAAAGTAATCAAACTAACTCCTCAGTATATTGAAGAATGTACGCAGGAATTTAAGAACAACCTCATATCCGGAAAGTTTTCGGACGGCAAGATTAGTTACAATAAAGTACTTGACTCTGGGCATAATAAAGCCAAGCTTATATTCACAGAGGTTGCTTGGCTTAAAATGCAGACATTGGTAAAGGAGTTTAGCAAGGAAGTTGCTTGGCACGGTGTAGCCCACAGGGGCGAGGACGAAACCAAGGCTGAATATTATGTCACAGACATACTTGTATATCCACAGAAAACAAGCGGTGCATATGTAGATATGGATGTAGAAGGGTATGACAAATGGATAAGAGATAACTACGAGGATGAGAGGTTCTTTAATATCGCAATGCAGGGGCACTCTCATGTAAATATGCCTACCAATCCGTCCGGCACAGACTTATCTCATCAAGAAACAATCCTTGAGCAGCTCACTGATGATATGTTTTACATCTTTGTAATATGGAACAAGTCTGATAGTAGGAACATACGCATTTATGACCTTGCAAAAAATGTTTTATTTGAAACAGCGGATGTTGATGTGGAAGTTCAAAACCTTACCGAATTCATTAAAGAGGCAAAGAGTATGGTAAAAGACAGGGTGGCTAACACTACTACAACACCTACAACAACATTCGGGAAAGGATATACATATACACATCCGAGTACTTCAACCTCTAAAGACAAAGAGGAAAAGCCTCCGGTTCAGAATAGCGTAAAATCAGGCAAGAGAAAGGGGAAAAAGAAGAAAAACAAAGGTACATATAATAATGCTTGTGATGATTCTCAGCTTTCGTTATTAGGGTATGATGATATGGACATTAACGACCCGTTCTATTACAGATAATACTAAACAGGAAAGGAAGATAATATGAGTGTATTAGATTTATCAAAAAGCTATGAGTTCTTTCAGCCGGAGAAAGATAGTGCACGAATCCATATTGTTGGATGTGGTAGCGTGGGTTCGACTGTGGCAGAAAATCTTGCTCGTAGCGGAGTGACCAATATGACATTGTGGGACTTCGATAAGGTGGAGCCTCATAATCTTGCAAATCAAATGTTCAGACAGCAGGATGTAGGAAAACTCAAAGTTGAAGCGCTGTATGATATGTTACAGGAAATCAACCCCGACATCAAAGATACGGTTGAACTCAAACCTGAAGGATGGAAAGGTAAGCTGATGTCTGGATATATATTTCTCTGCGTAGATAGCATTGAACTGCGTAGAGAAATCGTGGAAAAACATATGGATAGTCCTTATGTAAAAGCAATGTTCGACTTCAGAACAAGGCTGGTAGACGCACAGCATTATGCGGCCGACTGGAGTGACTTTAAAATGAAACAGGATTTCTTAAACTCAATGAATTTCTCTCACGATGAGGCGACCGAAGAAACCCCTGTTTCAGCCTGCAATATTGCATTATCTGTGTGTCCGACAGTAAGAATTATTTGTGCTTACGGAGTTGCAAACTTTATGAACTTCTGGAACGGTAAGCCAATTAAGAAACTTGTACTTGCAGATGCGTTCGGATTTATACTGGACGCTTTTTAAATTATAAAACATAATTTAACTGTAATGCTATTTATCTCTTATGAGGTAGCTTCTTACTGTTAGTGGAAGTACGAATTTGGTGGCGAAAATACGTACACAACCAGCAGGCACCTGCTGCGATGACAAGCTCATGAGTTTTGCAGTATCAGCCATCAAACTTAAACAAAATTAACGTCAGTCAGTGCGTAAGTAATTGTCACACAACAATCACCCATGACTTTCAAGTTAATTTTCAAATAAGATTTCACCATCATCGAGCTCGTACTCGAGTCCTCCAGATGAGCTGTTTATTTATATTAGATTACGGTTAAAGGAAAAGGAGATGAAATGTAATGGTATATATTACTGTTAGACAATCACCTATTTATCACCAGATGACACTTGAGGAGCTGTTGTTTGGGACAACTAAAGCTCCTGTTGTAAATTACAACGAGACAAATACAAGAACTTATGTATGCGAAAGCGTGAGTCCCAAGCTTCTGGATAAGATTGATATAGTTGCACTGATAAGAGCATTGACAAAATTCAATGAATCCACAGCAGAAATTCAAAACAAACAGCGTGATACACTATATGAAACTTTCTATATAGCAAAGAAAGGCAAGGGTATGCCGTATGTATTCAAAAGAATATTTGCTATGCAGAAACAGTACATAGAATGTGATACCTCAAAAGTTTTTGGGCAGATAAATGTCAAAGTGCACGCAATGCTTGCACATCACCCAACCGAAAATGATGAAGCTATCACCAAAGAAGTCGCATCCGGATGTACTAAAATTCTTGTAGATAATGGATTTGATATGACGGAAGAGGCTTTTATAACCATAATGAAAGATGCACACAGAAGAATTGATGCACCGGAAGATGAGTTAAAAAATGCTCTGTATCAGCTTAAGTCAATTTTCGATAACGATTATGGTGCGTTGTATCACACATCAGCTTTTGCATATATACAAAAGCGTAGCACTCTCGATGCGTTAAAAAGACATCAGGCTAACGAGAGCAAATGGTTTGGTAAGTATGACCTTTCAAACTTCTTTGGAAGTACAACCGTTGAGTTTATAATGAAAATGTTTTCAATGATTTTTCCGTTCTCTGAGGTAGTCAAGTATCCTAATGGCAAAGCTGAACTTGAAAAGGCGTTATCGCTGTGTGTACTCAGGGGTGTTCTTCCGCAAGGCACACCAATCTCTCCAACAATTACAAACATTATGATGATACCTATTGACCATAAGCTTTCAAATACACTGCGAGATTACAACAATCAGCGTTATGTATATACAAGATACGCTGACGACTTCTTAATCTCATCTAAATATGGCTTCAAATTCAAAGAAATTGAAAAGCTTCTTGTTGATACATTAAAAGAATTCGATGCGCCGTTCACTATTAAGTCAGAAAAAACAAGGTACGGTTCTTCGGCAGGCTCAAACTGGAATCTGGGCGTTATGCTTAATAAAGATAATCAGATTACTGTTGGATATAAAAAGAAACGACAGTTCCAAGCAATGGTTTCATCTTATGTAATGGATAGGCTTCACGGAACACCGTGGAACAAGTCAGATATTCAGACTATGGAAGGCTATCGTAACTATTATACTATGGTAGAAGGTGAAACAATCGACAGGATAATGGAGCATCTTAGTAAAAAGTTTGGTGTTAACATTGTACAGATGATTAAGCAAGACTTAAGAGCATAGTAGAATTTTGACAAACAACTGCAATGAAATTATATTTCTTTTGAAATATGCTTTTGCTGTTAGCGGAAGTTTCACTTTGAGAGGGAAAAGAAAGATAATCCAGCCAGAAGGCACTGAAGCAGCGGGAGATGCAAACCCGAATCAAGGAGGTTTAACGCGTGCTTTCTGTTGCGGCACAACAAAAGCCCAAGCTCGTAAGCTTAAGTATCCGGATTATTTCTTGCCTCCTGTAGACGATTAAATAATATGTGATTGCGGTTGTTTGTTTCAATATGCTGATGTGCTGGAAATGGCATACAGGCAGGCCTGAGGTGCCTGTGTCTTTAAAGATATATGGGTTCAAATCCCATCATCAGCACCACTGACGGTGTGTTTTTTTGTTGTTTTTTCGCACCGTCGCATACATATTTTTTATTTCCTTTCTGTTATGTTAGATTAGTGGCACGCATTGTACGGATTTTTGATGCGTGCCACATAGTCTAACGAATTATAAAAATGAGGTGATTATAAATGACGAGAGATGAATTTATCAACGGCATTAACGAGTGGTGGGAACTAATTGATTTCTGCAATAATGAAGACTGTGATATTTGCGAAGACATATATGACGAAGATGAAAGAGATGATTACATAAACTCAAATTTATATGAGATTGCTGAGGAAGCTGGTAATTGGTACAACCTAAAGGATTTATTAGAAAACATACCAGCAGACGACGGATACTATCTCTGCAACGGATGGACTGATTGGGATTGGCTTGGTGATGATGACTTTAGAGCATACAAAAATGATGTTCTCGAGTGGATGGACGACAATGATATGTGGGATGACGAAGAGGATGAAGAATACGACGAAGAATTTTATGATGAGTATGCTCCCGGAGACGGCGAGGAACCTCCGTATGAAGAGGATATAGACCCCTATGATTTAGTCCCTCTTGAGGAAGAAGATATTTCTGTCTCTGATTTATTCTCTGCTTGTGGTAATAGTTTAAAAACTTTTACCAAAGCAAATAAAGATGCAGAAAAAGAAAGTGAAAATGATTTCAAAAATTTTGTTGCCGGATTAAGTCCGATGAAATCAGTGAAAGGAGATTGATGGTATGAGTAAAGTGATTTGTCCACGCTGTGCTACACAGTTTGAAATTACACCATTGGAAGAAGTGTTAAATCCAACGGTTTCAATAACACGAAATCAAATCGGAAGAAGTTCTTGGCAAGATATAGCAGAGCTTGTAAGAGGCGGGTACTCATATAGACTCTTTGACATCGGTGATACAGTATCATTCAAATTAAAAGATGGCACTGATTTTGCTATGGATGTCGCAGGTTTTAATATATATGGAGACAATACGGTTGTCCTTGTGGCTCATGATTGTTTACCAAATGAGCATTTTATGAACAGGCAGAATACCTACGGAGATTCCGGAGGTTGGAAGAATTGTGATATGAGAAAGTGTCTCAATCAGGACTTACTTTCGTTGTTTCCAGACGATTTGGTTGAAGTTATAAAACCAAGACAAATTATCCAGAAGATTGACGGTACAGAATACGACTCAATAGATAAGCTTTGGCTGCCATCGCAAACAGAGATGTTTAAGAACTCAGCGTGTGATATTGATGTTGGAGATAAGCACCTCCCCCTATTCTCTGGAGAACGCTCAAGAGTTAAAGAAAGAAACGGTGAAACTTGGTATTGGTGGTTGCGTACTCCTTGCGCTGGCTACGGTAACTATGTTCGTCTCGTCCCTCCGACAGGTACCTTGAGCAACTACACTGCCTACAACAGCTATGGCGTGGCTCCGGCTTGCGTAATCGGATAAAATCCACACCCGACAGGGTTGGATTGATATATTGGTGCTGTTTATACATAACAGTTAAATGTCCAGTAAGATTTAAATAGCGAAGCAAATCTCGTCATAGAGAAAATAGCGGTAACTATTGAAAAGAGGAAACAGCCATACCCACATGAAGATTGATTACTTGCAGTTTTATTTAGTCGAAGTTTAGAAAACGAAGATAATACATAGAGCAGGTAGTTGCTTCTTGCTGTAAGCAGAAGTTCCGCAATGGTAGCTACGCTTTGTAACCACTCTCAAAAACGACATAAAATAATAAATTATTGCGGGGAATAATTTATTATTATATGCGTTTTATCGAGGGTTAAAAGCGACGCTATGTGTATATGCTTATCTTTATGAGTGCAAAGATAAGCATACAGATGTGGGTTCACATTATTATTCATCTCTTTTATTTATGTTAATGCCGAACAAAGGTTAATAGTAGGCGTTCTTCAAACCAGTAACCTTGAGACCAATGGGCAACAGTGATTGCGTAAGGCAACGATACACGCTGTTAGGAAGAACTATTGGGAGCAAATTTCCAATTAAGATGTGCGGTTAGCCGACCTTAATGCCTTCATATTGTACGACCGATTAAGTGATAACCGCTTAATCTATGTTACGCCAAAAAGTGAAATGGTCGGAGTGGAGTTTTGAGAAGCGTCCGATAGCAATTAACCATTATGGGTAGCTACCGTAATCACCGGCTAATGGTGGGTTGGTATTAGCTCTGAGAAAGATAACATAAGTACAATATACACGGAGAGTTAAGCATAGTTGGTACTGCAGCGGGTTGCTAACCCGTTCCTCGTATTTTCGAGGCATAGGTTCGAGTCCTATACTCTCCGCCACGATGCCGTTTATAGCAAATATCTTTTGGGTCAGAGACATACACCAGCCGGCTTAAGATGTGTGTCGTAAAAGGATGTGCGGTTCGGGTGACCTTAAGCCCGCCATTATGGCGATGTAGCTCAGGGGGTAGAGCAGGAGCAGGAAGCTTCGTGTCGCAAGTTCGAGTCTTGCCATCGTCAACTTCTTTCGCGAATAGAATGACACCTCGGAAAGACGAGGACATATGCGCTGTCGTAGTACAACTGGTAGTGTAACTGACCTGTAATCAGTAGGTTGTGAGTTCGAGTCTCACCGACAGCTCCAAAATATTATTAAAAGAGATAGAGGTGGTTGAATTGGGCAGAAAGGTTTTTGCAATCATAGATGTTGATGATGATAAAGCAATCGCAGAAGATAAAGGCACCGGTGAGTATCTCGAAAGTGAGTTCGGGTGGCTTGAACAAAGCGGAATATTATTAGATGAATGGCTAATTATAGACCATGATGACGAATGTGAGTGGGCTCGTTATATCAATTACTTAATACAGTGGGCTTTTGACAATTCTCATAACAGTGATGATGGCGTGTCCCCCCTCAGTTTTGAGGAGTGGCGTGGTAAACCAAGATATACTTGGAAAGATATAGTGTGTATCAATGGTGAGTATTATGCTGAAGAGTTTGAGATAAGCGGAGATATGGATGACGAAACGCATTATGATATAAGTGATTTTATATGTGCGGTTGCGAACAAACACGGTGTTAATACTGATGATGTGTTAACATATATGATGGATGATATAGATTTTAACCCACAACTAATGCCATACGGTGCGGAAACTTGTGGTTGCTATATTAACGGCAAAGCCGAGTGGATTAAGGAGGATGATTTAAAATGATTAAACACATCAAAGGAGATATATTCCAAAGCGGAGCTGATGTTATTCTTCATCAGGTTAACTGTCAGGGCGTGATGGGTAGCGGGGTTGCAAAGCAGGTCAGGGAAAAATATCCTGCTGTATATGAAGCGTATAAAGAACTGTGCGGTCAGGACGAACCAAAGAATTTACTTGGTATTGCACAACCTGTACAGGCAGACGAGAACACAATAGTTGTTAATGTTTTCGCACAGGAGAATTTCGGCTATGATGGAAACTGCTATACAGATTATGATGCACTGAGAAAAGGATTTGAAACAGTGCGTGATAACAACAATGACGATAGCATTGCAATCCCTTATCTTATGGGATGCCATAGGGGTGGCGGTGACTGGTCAATCGTATCCAAAATGATTGAAGAAGTCTTTGCCGATTGCGATGTGACATTATATGAATATAACTAACGGAGGTTGATGTAATGAAAGTTCTAATAGTAGTTGATATGCAAAATGATTTCATTGACGGTTCTCTCGGCACACAGGAAGCGAAAAACATTGTACATTCTGTATGCGAAAAGATTAGGAACTTTGACGGAAAGATATATGTTACTCTTGATACCCATCAGGATAATTATCTTGATACTTTTGAAGGAAAGAATCTTCCGGTAGAACATTGTATCAAGGGCACCAACGGCTGGTTGATAAATCAGTCGGTGAGAAATGCTTTGAGAGGTAAAGATTATTCATTTATTGAGAAGCCGACATTCGGGACGACACAGCTCGGCAGTTCGATACAAATGTTATCTATCGAAAACAAAGGCGACTTTGAAATTGAAATGATTGGATTGTGTACCGATATTTGCGTTATATCAAACGCTCTAATGTTGAGAGCGAAGTTCCCTGAAGTTAAGATAACAGTTGACGCTTCCTGCTGTGCTGGTGTAACTCCTGAATCTCATGAGGCATCGTTGATGACAATGAGGATGTGCCAGATTCAAGTAATCAACGAACAGGAGGTATAAGTCCATGATAACAAGAAAGACATGGGATGAATTTAGAGCCCACGGATTGCTTTTGTTTATAAATCAGATACTCCATATTTTTGGATGGGCTATTTGCATTGACTATGATGATAAACATCAGAACATTGTTGATGTGTACCCGGCAAGAGTTAAATTTAGAGGTTTTGATAACAAAAATGTTTCTAAATGTTATGAGGATTTATCTAAATATATGAGAGATAACGCAGAAACGCTTTATAAAGAAGCTTGCGAATGATAAAGGAGGGATACATATGATTACTATAAATGATAAGCAAATCGAACTAAATAAATTTCCGGACGGTACTTTCTTAATAAAGGAGGAACCGTCCTATAATATTGCTATTATTTCTTGGTACTTTGAAAGCAATGAGGAGCTTGTAGCTTTAATATATTTATCTCATCATTTGAGAAGCGCCGGAGTTAATAAAATTCAGTTATATATGCCATACATTCCTAACGCTCGGCAGGACAGAGTAAAGAAACCAGAGGATGTATTCACTCTTAAGTATTTTTCAACAGTTATTAACTCACTTGGATTTGATAAGGTGAGCGTACTCGACCCTCACTCCTCTGTGTCTGAGGCTTTGATTGACAGAGTATGTGTTAATTCTCCTGAAAGATTTATCAATTCTGTTATTGATGATATTACAACAAGCGGCAGGTATATGGACGAACACGGTGTTACAGGTTTAACTATGTTTTATCCTGATGAGGGTGCGATGAAGCGTTATTCCGGTATGATTAACAGACCGTATGCTTTTGGAATAAAGATGAGAGATTGGACTACTGGAAATATTCTTGGTCTTGGCCTCGCAGGAAATGTGGAAGCGGTCAAAGACAGTAATATTCTTATTGTTGACGATATATGCAGTCGTGGTGGCACTTTTTATCATAGTGCGCTCAAACTTAAAGAGCAAGGAGCTAAAAGAATATTTTTATATGTTACACATTGTGAGAACACCATCCTTGACGGTGAATTACTTACAAGCGGTTTAATTGACAAAGTATATACAACAAACAGTTTGTTCACGGCTGAGCACGAAAAGATTGAGGTGATTGCAATATGAACCATACGAACCCTATGTTGCTGATTGATTTTTATAAGGCAGTTCACGCAGAGATGTTGCCTGAGAAAATCACAAAGTCTGTTTCATATTTCACTCCAAGAATGAGCAGAGTTAATATGTGGGACAAGGTAGTACATTTCGGATTGCAGGGATTATGTAAAACTCTTAAAGAATGTTTTGATATTAACTTCTTCAGTCGTCCTTATGACCAAGTAATGTCCGAATATAAGCGTATTATGGACGCAACACTCGGAGAAAACGCATACAAAATTGAGAAGATAGGAAAGCTTCATCAGCTTGGTTATCTCCCTATCGAAATTGTATCTCTTCCGGAGGGCACAAGGGTGCCTATGCACTGTCCTATGTTTGGCATTACGAACACACACGAAGATTTCGCTTGGCTACCTCAGTCCCTTGAAAGTTTTATCTCCGCAGAGAGCTGGCATCCAATGCTTGCCGCAACTGTAGGAGCAACATATCGTGAGATTGTTAATCACTATTATGACCTCACTTGTGAAGATAATGTACCGAGAGCAAGAGCACTCGGTGCTTTTGATTTTAGAGGAGAGGAATGTACTGAGTCTGCAATTAAAGCAGGTGCCGGATGGTGCTTATCTTTCCTTAATACAGCAACTGTCCCTACAATTCCTTACCTTGAAAAATATTATAACTGTGATTGTACAAAAGAGCCGGTTGCATTTGGCAGTCCGAGTACAGAACATTCTGTAATGTGTTCTAATTACGCAGTTGACGGAGATGAAATTACACTTCTCCGCCGTCTTCTTACAGAGATTTATCCGAACACAAGCTTTTCTGCCGTGCTTGACTCATACGACTACTGGAATGTTATCGAGAACATTCTTCCTCAACTAAAGAAAGAAATCTTAGAACATAACGGATGTATGCTCATGCGCGGAGACTCAGGTGATTGTGTAGAGGTTGTTACTAAAACTGTATTCAAGCTTTGGGATATATTCGGAGGCAAAGTAAACAGCAAGGGATATAAAGTTCTTGACCCCCATGTAAAAGCAATTTACGGCGACTCGATTACAATCCAGAGATGTAAACAAATTTATGAAATTCTTATGGAAAATGGATTTGCCTGTTCAAATGTAGCCCTCGGTGTTGGTTCATTCTCTTTCCAGTGCGTAGAGGAAGATGGTATATTGAAACCGTTTACAAGAGACACATTTAGCTCTTGTATCAAGGCTACATATTGTGAGATTGATGGCGACCCGCTCCCGATTTTCAAGAACCCGAAAGATGGCGGATTTAAGAAGAGTCAAAAGGGTTGCTGTGTAGTGGTTGATAATCACGGCGAACTTGTCTATGTGGATGGTCGCACTTGGGATGAGGCGTATAACGACGAGTGTAATTTACTCAAGCCGATTTTTAAGGATGGCAAGATGATTAAAGAACAATCATTACAAGACATAAGAAATATTTTACACGGAGGAGATTTTTAATGTTTAATGCAAAAGAAGTGAAAGATGCTTGCGTGAAGTGGATAAAAGATTGGTTTGATTCCAATGGTATTGGTTGTAATGCGATAGTCGGAATTTCCGGCGGCAAGGATAGCTCTGTAGTAGCAGCTCTTTGTGTAGAATCACTTGGCAAGGATAGAGTGTTCGGCGTACTTATGCCTTGTGGAGAGCAAAGCGATATTGATTATTCCAAGATGTTAGTCAAACATTTGGATATAAATTATTGCATTGCTAATATATACGATGCTGTTACTGCGATATACGCTCAGATGCCAACAGATAGAGAGATTAGCAAACAAACAACAACAAATCTCCCGGCAAGGATTAGAATGTGTATGTTATATGCAATCTCTCAAAGTAGAAATGGTAGAGTTGCAAACACTTGCAATCTATCAGAGGACTATGTAGGATATGCAACAAGATATGGAGATGGAGCAGGTGACTTCAGCCCATTGGCAAACTTAACTGTAACAGAAGTTAAGGCTATTGGCAGAGAGCTTGGTCTCCCGGATGAGCTTATAGATAAAACGCCATCTGATGGACTATGTGGCTTAAGCGACGAAGATAATCTTGGATTTTCATATGACACGCTCGACAAATACATCAGAGAGGGTGTCTGCGAAGACGGATACATTAAGGCGAAGATTGATTCTATGCACGAAAAAAATCTATTTAAGCTTCAGTTGATACCTACATTCAAATTATAAAAGGCGGTGATATTATGCCAAACTGGGTGCCTTGCTACATAAATTTTAGTGGTGAAGAGAAGGCTGTTCAGCGAGTGCTTGATACTATTAGTGGTAAAGATGAGTGCAAAAATAAATCTGCATTTGATTTCAACACTTTAATACCTATGCCGGAGTGTCTAAGTGTAGAGTCCGGGAGTATGTCTTATCTTGCATACGCTTATTATATGGTCAAGATACACTCAAAGTTACCGACAAAGAGAAGTTCATTCTATAAATCTAAAGCAGATGTGATTGAAAGGGTTGAAAGGAACTTAAGTATATCATCTCAAGAAATGTTAGAACTTGGTAAACAATTATATGAAAACGAAATAAAGTATGGCTCGATAGATTGGTATGATTGGTGTTGTAGTAATTGGGGTACAAAATGGAACGCGTGTGAAAGTTCAAGAAACGGAACCACCATATGTTTCCGCACTGCATGGTCGTGGCCTGAGCCTATTATGCAAAAACTTGCAGAACTATGTGGTGAACTTGGTGTAGAATTTGAAGGCAAATGGGCTGATGAGGATTGTGGAAACAACGCAGGATATTTTTACTTTGACGGAGGCACAGATTCAGTTCTTGATTACGATTACTATGACTCTTGTTCAAGTGATGCCTACGAGGCATATATAGACTGCTGGGGAGAATCAGAATGTATTGGACGAGATGACAATGGAGCATATTACCACTACGAATGCGGTGAATCGTGTCCAAATAATTGCCAGTAATAGGAGTGATAAATATGAATTATACAGATATATATCAACTTCAATCTATCATAGGCACTAATGCTAAACAAGAATTCATTAAACGACATTCAAGTGATGATTGGTTTTGCAAATTTCTTTATTATGCGCTTAACCCAATGCTTACATATAATCTCTCCGAAAAAACACTTATTACTCCAACGGTTGGGACTGGATATATACCATCTGAATCAGAAATGTTTAGGGATATATTTGAATGTTGCGAATATCTTGCAACAAAACGAGGTATAGATGCAGACACATTGTTTCGCGTGCAGTTTTTCCTTGATATAAGCTGCAAAAGCAGAGAAAAAGAATTATATATCAAACTTTTATCAAAGACATTAAGGCTCGGAGTGACTGCAAAGACAGTCAATAAAATCATTCCCGGTCTCATACCGGAATGGGAGGTGCAGCAGGCATTTCCGATTGATAAGTATCCTATTAAAGACGGCACTGAGTTCTGGTTAACTCAGAAACTTAACGGTGTTCGAGCTACATACTATGATGGGAAGATAGTCGCACGCAGTGGTGTTCCATACAGAGGGCTTGAGCATATTATTCACGCAATAGAGCACTCCCCTATGGATGGATATGTTTTAGATGGAGAGCTTACACTTATGGATAAAGGAACAATGAGCGATAATGAAGCTTTTCGTGTAGCTACTGGAATCTTAAACTCAGATAATGTGAATAAAACAGCTATTTGTTATACAGTTTTTGATGTAATTCCATTAGAGGAGTTTGATAGTCCGAAGCCATCTATTACATATTCAAAACGCAGAGAGCTGCTTGATATATTCTCGTTATTTGTTAAAGAGGACGGATGCCTAAGAATTCTTCCTGTACTGTATCAAGGCACAGACCAGAGTAAGATTGATACATTGCTTGAAAGAATGGTTGCCGAAGATAAAGAGGGATTGATGCTTAATACAGATGTACCATACAAACGGACTCGACATAAGGGTATTCTTAAAATCAAGAGATTCTATACAATGGATTTAGAAGTCGTTGGATGTGAAGAAGGCACAGGCAGATTAGAAGGTACACTTGGTGCATTAGTTCTTGATTTCAGAGGAAACATAGTCAAGGTTGGTTCTGGATTTACAGACGAGCAACGACAAGAGTATTGGGCGAATAAAGATAGTATGCCGGGTATGATTTGTGAGGTAAAGTATAAAGAGATATCCGGCGATAAGAGTACAGGACTTGAAAGTTTACAGTTTCCTGTGTTTATTAGATTGCGAACTGATAAAAATGAAGTAAGCTATGGTTAAAATCAATGCGGTGGCGGAATAGGTAGACGCTATATCGAGAGGTAGAGAGGGACAAAGGTTCGATTCCTTCATTGGTTCATCAGATGATTGAACGAAGTAGTTCGGGAACCGATAGGCTCGTGTTGGCAATAATCACTCTTATGTAAGGTGCAAATCCTTACCCGCATAAATATATAAATTCAAATCAGGAGGTGGTTAGATGTCAGCGAAGAAAAATAAGAAAGTTCCTCAGTTCTCGTCTGTAATTAGTGAGTTCTGCAATATGCTCACCGATGCAAAAAGTAATTACGACTGGAATAAAGATGAGGTTAACCGCCTCGACAGATTAACACAAGACTATTTACATAGACTCGAGCTCGAGGGTCTTTCGTATAGCGAGCGTGCTAAGGTGGCAACTCAGCTAAAAAATACAAGACAACTGCGCAGAGAATCCAAAGATACCGCTGAAATACTTGAGCCTTTAGTGATGTTTTTGGATAGTGACAAAGGTAAGAATATGTTAAATCTACTGCGTGAAACTCTTGGAAAGACAAGAAAAGTAGAGGAACGAATGGAGAATCGTACTTATAGGTACAAAGTTCTTGAAGAGCTTGAGGTTAATAGCGGATAGGAGGACTAATGAGAATATACAAAAAGTTAATAATCACGATAGCAGTTTTGCTGGTAACTATAATTCTTAATATGGTTTGTGTATCAGCATCTACCATACAATATCTACCGCAGGGATATGGTTATGGAACACTGCATACATACACAGTTTGGGATAGAATTAGATGGGGCGGTAATTGTAGACAACTCCTTAACTTTGCCAGAGAGCACGATGCCATCTCAGATAGCTATGGGATAGTTACATATGGTAGCTACTTTTGCGGAGCATTGACATCTACATACGGCAATGTTGGAGATATGATGCTGGTTGTTGAAGAAGGCAACATCGTTTATCCGGTTATCATGGCTGATACAAAGAATCAGAATGACAGAGGCTGTAACAAATGGGGACATCAAAATGGCAAGTGCGTTGTGGAGTTTGAAATACTGTCATCTTGCCGTAATAGTTTATATGGTTCCAGCGGTGGTTATGTAAGTGATATATTAGCCAAGCCAATTGTTAATGTAATTAACTTAGGTTCTGTATGGGACAGTACATATTATTTATGGAATCCAAAACAGGCGTGTCTCGACAATGGTCTTGAGGGATACACATTGCTGACAAATCCATATGGAGGAGAAACGGTAACACTACCTACTCCTCCGCCAATAGAAGCACACCCACCATTATTATATGATAGTACTCCAGAAAATGAGAACGCGAATAAACCATTTAGCTTTCTAATTGCGTGGGCAGACAAGTTCTCACTGTCAAAGTAATTATAAAGCGACTAACACGAGCCAATCCTGTAATGATATTTCCGAAAGGAACTTCTCACTGTTAGTAGGAGTATGAGTTTGAGAGTGAAGGAAGGGACGGCAGGAGCAACGAAGACCTTCTGGGTCGTCGCATAGGGTACAGAACCCGGAGAAAGAGCAGAAACCCTCCGCCGCGATAAATCAAGAAAACCCATTGTGCCACAATAACTCATCACAAATTAAATGAATTCAGGAATCGCCAATTGCCCCATCTCCATGGAACATCCGGAAGCAATTCCTGTATAAGATTACAGGTAGTATATCTAAAACTATAACGACATTTCTATTCTCTGAATAGAGCTTCTTGCTGTTAGCGGAAGTAACACCTTGAGAGTGCGGGATATGACAAGATGAGCACGCCGCATCTTGAAGACCTGCCAGTACAGCACGGTCAGAGCGAGCTGCCCATCGGGATGATGAACTCCAAACATACAAACAAAGGCCACAACAGTTGTGCCACAACAAAATTTGAACTCAGTCCCACCCAAATCTAAGGTTCCAAGATGACATCATCGTCCGACGAAAGACGCTGGGAGTCAGTCTAAAATACTATAAGGTTATAGTTTGCCCAATTGAGATGACATATTACGGCTGTGAGCGGCGGTCGGAATCCAAGGTGCAGAGCACACTACACTCTGCGGGCGTAAAAGAAATAGAGGTTAGATTGTATTGTGCAATCGATGCGAATTCCGGAAGAGGTCAGGGCTTAGCCTCAACTAAATACCTTGGTAACATAAGATGGGAAACACTAATCCCCCTGCTATCCATTTGAAAAGCTGAAAAGAGCACGATACCCCCGGACGAAAGCATTATTGCTCGTGGCCTGAGCCGTGTTTGAATAGGAGTCTTGCGTAAAGGCAAAGGGTGAGGCTGATAGTGGAGTCGCTCATACAATAACTTTCAAAAAATTTTAAGGAGGATAAATAAATGAGAGTTTTATTACTTTTGAGAGGTAGTGCCGGATGTGGCAAGTCTACTTGGATTGAACAGAATGGACTCAAGCCATATACACTATGTGCTGATGACATCAGACTGCTTTGTTCAAGTCCTGTGCTTAATGTATCCGGCAAGGAAGAAATTAGTCAGGCAAATGACACAGTGGTTTGGAGTACATTATTTAGACTCCTTGAAATTCGTATGCAGAATGGAGAGTTCACAGTTATCGATGCGACAAATTCTAAGACTACGGAGATGAACAGATACAAAGAATTGTGTGACTCATATAAATACAGAATATTCTGCGTTGACTTTACATCTATTCCTATCGAGGTCACAAAGGAACGTAACAGAAATAGACTTCCCGAAATGAAACGAGTACCTGAATCTGCCATTGACAAAATGTACTCAAGGTTCCAGACACAGAAAATACCATCTGGTATCACTGTTATCCAGCCTGATGAACTCGATAGGATTTGGATGAAACCGATTGACCTTTCGGCGTACAAACGGGTTCATCATATTGGAGATATTCACGGTTGCTATACTGTACTCAAAGAATATCTTGACACAAACGGAGGTATTAAAGACGATGAGTTCTACATCTTCACAGGGGATTACATTGATAGAGGAATTGAAAACGCAGATGTGGTTAATTTCTTAATCTCTATCTACAATCGTGACAATGTACTTCTTCTCGAGGGTAACCACGAAAGATGGCTATGGATTTGGGCTAATGAAGGTGTATGTAAATCCAAAGAGTTTGAGATTAACACCAAATATCAGCTTAACAGTGCAGAAGTTAGTAAGAAAGATGTAAGACGGCTTTATAGAAAACTTGGGCAGTGTGCGTATTACAAATACGGAGATAATATGTATATTGTTACTCATGCAGGATTGAGTACTGTACCTGATAATCTTACATATGTAGCAACAGAACAGATGATTAAAGGTGTTGGCAATTATAATGATGTTGAGGCAGTTGAAGAATCATTTTTAATAAATACTTCAGATAATGTTTATCAGATACACGGGCACAGAAATACTAAGGGGCTCCCTGTTCAGGTAAATGATAGAGTATTTAATCTGGAAGGCAAGGTGGAGTTTGGCGGGATGCTCAGATGCGTCCAGCTTATACAAGACGGAACTCATAAGTGTGTTGAAACACAAAACACAGTATTCAAAGAGCAGGATATCCCAAAAGAAAATGCAGAGTCCACACAGATGTCTGTAGGAGATGCAATCATCGCTCTCAGACGGAATAGATTTGTGCAGGAAAAAGCATATGGTGCTATCTCATCATTTAATTTTACCAAGCAGGCTTTTTATGACAAGGTATGGGATGAACAGACCACAAAGGCTCGCGGTTTATATATCAATATTCCAAAACAAAAGGTTGTGGCAAGAGCGTATGAGAAATTCTTCAATATTAACGAGCGCCCTGAAACAAAGCTGGATATGCTTGAACATCGTCTTGAGTTTCCTGTTACAACCTATGTTAAAGAAAATGGTTTCTTAGGAATAGCCAGCTATAATGAGGAAGATGATTCTTTATTTATTACAACCAAGTCCTCACCTGACGGAGATTTTGCAGGGTGGCTTAGAGATATTATTAACAGAAAGATGTCGGCAGAAGCTATTGATAAAATGAAAGCTTTCTCAAAAGAAAACAATGTATCATTTGTGTTCGAGTGCGTAGATATGAAAAACGACCCACACATTATTGAATATGATGACGACGAGCTCTTCCTTCTTGACATTGTATATAATGACCTTGAATTTAAGAAGTTCAAGTATACACAAATGGCCGATGTCGCTATGTCTCTCGGCTTAAAATATAAGACTTTATCTTATATTATCGAAAACTGGTCTGACTTTTTTGACTGGTATTATCAGGTAACAGATGAAAACTATAAATTTGACGGTAGAAATATCGAAGGATTCGTTATAGAAGATGCAAGTGGATATATGGTAAAGCTTAAATTGTATTACTATAATTTTTGGAAATTTATGAGGTCTATCGCACACGAAACATTAAGAAAAGGATATGTGGATAAACGCAGAACATCAGCACTGACAACGCCGATTGCGAATCAATTTTATGGATGGCTTAAAACAGTTTATACGCCTCCTATTAAGGAGCGGCGTAAATATAAATGGTACAATGCTTGGAAGTATTTATTCAAAAAATATCGAGAAGAAACTACAACTACAGCTCCATCGGCGGATGTTCCGAGGGATATTTGTACCTTGCGTAAGATGTTCTATGAATCAGATGAAGGCAAAGTTTTCATTAAAGAATAAGGAGATGTGTTAAATGAGAAGAATTGATTTAACCGGCAGGAGATTTGGAAGGCTTGAAGTGATTGAAAGAGATGCGTTAAATCCCAGCTATGTAATATGTAGATGTGAATGTGGCACGATGTGTAGGGTTAAAGCTTATAGTCTCACATCGAATCAGACCCGTTCTTGCGGATGTATTCGCAGAGAAACATCCGGTGCAACCGGTAAGAGAACCATAATGGTAAACAGTATTCATAATGATGTAGCAAATAAGAAGTTCAATGTTATATTCCAGCGCATTGAGAACCACACAATAAACAAGAACAACCAGACTGGACACAGAGGTGTTTGGTATAACCCTGCAACACAGAAATATAGAGCATATATCGGTTTGAGGGGTAAACTTATAGTTCTTGGTAATTATAAAACATTAGACGAAGCTGTTGCAGCAAGGGCGGATGGCGAAGAGAAGTATTACGCTCCGCTTATCAAACAAAAGAACGAGTTTCTTGCGAGCTTAAATGCTCAATCATAATACATAATACGCTATTTAAAGGAGGTAAGTTTATGAACTTAAAAGAATCATTCCGTTATCAGAACTTTTTAGAAAGTTTAATGAGAGGTGCAGTGTTTAGTGTGACACAGAGAGAACACTGCCTGACTGTTACAAAATCACATCTGCGTAGTAAATCCAATGCAGACGCAACCGACATCACTGAGGTTGTTGAAGTAGAACCTTTCTACAATAACGACGACGTGCTTAAGTTTATGCAGTGGCTTGTCGAAGAAAAGAGCAAGCTTACTCAGGCAGTATCTAAGGCAAAAGCATCAATCAATATTGATTTAGATGCAGCAATCGAAACCAACAAATTCAGACAGCAGGTTAACTCTGCCGTTAAGAATATGCTCAGACATATTCCTCGCAAGACAACCGAACAAGGTCGTGACTTTAAGTTTAACGCTGAGGGAAATCAGATGGCATACTTCTATGAGATTGAAGTTACAACATCAGAGGCTTATGATAAGCTTGCGGCTAAAGAGCTTATGCGTAGTATGATTACAGAAGCTGATGAGACATCTGCAAAAATTGATGCGGCTCTTATCAATACACAGGTTGACTATGAACCGAGATTTGATGTCAACGAAAGCTTTGATGATGTAATGGAAGCATTTGTCTCAAATAACTAACTTAGTTTGTTTAGCCCTCTGCTTCAGGCAGAAGTCGGACGAAGTTAATTTATACCGGCGCGTAGCATAGCGCATATGCCAACCAGCAGCGATGTTGGTTTATCAAGATGTTTTCCGAGTCTATTCATAATAGCTTGGATGATATAACTTATAATGCAGAACAAATAGTACTTAAAAAGGGTAAGTATTGATGATTCGTTAATTGCATCGTAAATCACCACTCTTTATTTTGTTACTCCACGATTTGTAATTACAACATTCACTGCCGACACAGCTATCACTTCCTCATAACAATACCAGTCGGCTCCACGAAAAAGAATTGTTGGTCGCAATTTATTTGCGATTAAAATTCTTAAAGAATAATGAAGAAACACATAATCAGTGGCTTTAGCTACTTTTAACAGGGTGTGTTCGCACACCAACCACCGTATATAAATTAACTGACTTTGCCTTCTGCTTGAAGCAGAGGGCTAAATTTATATATAAAACACGATTTTGATATACAAGGAGGAGTACATATGGGCACAAGAAATTTGACCTGCGTAATGTATAACGGAGAATATAGGGTTGCTCAGTATTGCCAATGGGATGGTTACCCAAGTGGTCAGGGCGCAATAGCATTAAACTTTTTGTCAGATAAGGAAAAGCTTGCTGCATTGAGACGAAACATAAGTCTGTGCAGATTCATCAGCAAAGAAGAGTACGATAGATTGTGGACTGATATGGGTTTGCCAAAATCTAATGACGGATGGGTTAGTTGTGAAGATGCCAATAAATTCAAATCAAAATATCCTCAGTTAGACAGAGATATGGGCGCATCAGTACTTGACTTTATAGCTAATTCTACAGACATCATTCGTCTACAGAGCGATATCAACTTTGTAAAAGATAGTCTTTTCTGCGAGTGGGCTTATGTTATAGACTTTGACAAGAATACATTTGAAGTGTACAAAGGTTTTAACAATATGCCGCTTGATAAGTCTGAGCGATTTTACTCTGGCACGACAAATAAGGACAAATACTATCCGGTCAAGTTGGTGGTGAGCTATAGCTTGGATGCGTTACCAAATTTGGAAGAATTCCTTAATGATAGCGAACCTTCAGACGAAGATGAATAGGAGGTAGCAGTATGTCGGTAAATGATGAATTAGGTATACGAATGAAAACTTATTATGAAAGTATACCTAAAACAAAACTTATGAGAAGAACTCCTGTTGCTATTAGAATAGATGGCAAGGCGTTTCATACTTTTACAAGAGGATTTAAAAAGCCGTTCGATGATGTTTTGATTAAAACAATGCAGGATACAATGGAGTATTTGTGTGAAAACATTCAAGGATGTGTTCTTGGATACACACAATCAGACGAAATCACACTGATTCTTGTGGATTACAAGAAGCTCACATCTTGCGCTTGGTTTGATTATGAGGTTCAAAAGATGTGTAGCATAGCTGCGAGTATGGCTACGATGGCATTTAATAAGTTTTTTGATATAAATCTTTGTATACTCGAGGGTCATCCAGCTTATGAATCTACCGAGGAAGAAGCTAAATATACTGAGGATTTTATGAGTAGATTACATACATACCGAGCGGCATTAAATAAAGGAGCAATGTTTGATGCACGATGTTTCAACATTCCTAAAGAAGAGGTTACAAACCTAATATATTGGAGGCAGCTTGATGCTTCACGAAACAGTATTCAAATGGTGGGACAGGCACATTTTTCGCACAAAGAACTTGAGGGTAAGTCTTGTAGTAACATTCAAGATATGCTTATGGAGCAGAAGGGTATCAACTGGAACGATTTTCGCACATACGAAAAGAGAGGTAGTTGTTGTATAAAAAGAGATGTTGAGGTTGATTTATCCCCGGACAAGGAACATCCATCATATAGAAGCGAATGGTTTGTTGACCTTGATATTCCTATATTTAAAGAAGACGGCAGAGCCTATATTGATAAACTCATTGTTTTTGATGAGGAGGAATGTTAAGGATGGCAATATATATAACAGGAGATTGTCATGCGAACTTTCATAAGTTTAATTCTGACTGCTTCCCGGAGCAGAAAGACTTGACTCAAGATGACTTCGTAATTGTATGTGGAGACTTTGGCGGAGTATGGTATGACAGTCCGGAAGAAAGATACTGGCTTGATTGGCTCAGTGAGAAGAACTTCACTACGCTTTATGTGTGTGGTAACCATGAAAATTTTGATAGACTTTACAGTGACGAATTTGAAGTTGTTGATTTTCACGGCGGGAAAGCACATAAGATTCGTGATAATATCTATCATTTAATGCGTGGATATGTATTTGATATATGTGGCAAGAAAATATTTGCGTTTGGAGGAGCAAGCAGTCACGATATTCAAGATGGTATTCTTGAACCCAGTGATTTTGAGGATACGAGAGAGCTTGTAAAAACATATAACAGGCTCACAAGACAGGGCAAAATGTTAAGAATTAACCATATTTCTTGGTGGAAAGAAGAAATGCCAAGCGACGAAGAAATGGAGCATGGAGAAATTACACTGGATAAAAATGATAATAAAGTAGATTTCATCGTAAGCCACTGTTGCCCACAACATATTGCGAGTATCTTTTCCCATGGTTTATACAAACCAGATGAACTAACATTATACTTCGATAATATATCAGAACATACTAAGTTTTCAAAATGGTTTTTCGGTCACTATCATAATGATGATGTAGTGTCTGATAAATATATTATGCTTTACAATCAGATAATTCAAATAGCATAGCCGAAGGAGGTGGTTGTTATGAATATAGTGTTTTATCTGTTGATTGTATCCGCATTGGTATTTTTGTGGTTCGTATTAGCATTTCTATTCAGGCCGCTTGGAAAATTCTTTTATAGATTATGGGATGATGCTAAAAAAGAAATGACTGCGAACGATGAAAACAATAATAAAGAAAAATAATTTTAAAGGAGTGTTTTATTTATGAGAAGAAAAGGTTACATAGGTGGAGTTATACTTGCTGTAATATTGATTATAGCATTTATCAGTACATTGATATGCGTGGAGAAAATTCCTGTTGGATATGAAGGTGTAGTTTATTCCATGAACGGCGGAGTTCAGGAAGAAACATTAACTCAGGGTTGGAAAATTGTATCTCCAACAAAGAAGGTAAAATTGTTTACTGTCGGAAATGAGCAGCTGATTTTAACTAAGGACAAACGAGAAGGTAGCGCTGAAGACGAGAGCTTTAATGTATCGACGGCAGATAACGCAAGTATTTCTATCAGTTTCCAGATGAGCTACAGATTTATCCCATCTGAAGTAATAAATACATATAAGCGATTCAAAGGCATGGACGGAGAGAAAATCGTTAACGACAGAGTAAGAACAGTACTTAAGTCTAAAATATCTGAAGTGACAACGAACTACTCAATGATGGATATATATTCCGGCGACCGTAGTGCTATAAATGCTGAAATCACTGAATGTTTAAATAAATCATTTAATAAGGATTATGGTATTGAGGTTATAAACGCAAGTATAATTGATGTTCACCCTGACGAGAGATTGCAGACGACAATCGAAGACCGTGTAACAGCCTTGCAGAAAAAGCAGCAAGCCGAGGCCGAACAGGAAACCGCTAAGGTAGAGGCTGAGACAAAGAAGATAAAAGCACAGGCAGACACAGATGCTTTAATCATTGCAGCACAGGCGGAGGCAGATGCCTATAGAATTAAGTCAGCAGAAATTACGGACAACCTTCTAAAGAAATGGGAACTCGATGCTCGTAAGGAACATGGTTGGGTAACCATACAGGGGGCAAGTGCTGTTGTAACCGGTCAGTAATATATAGCATAAGGAGGGAGAACAATGAAGTGTGTAGGAGTAAGACATAAGCCGGAGCATAAGAACATATTCTGGTTCTTGGTGCCGGAGCTCCTTGAGCCAATTACGCAAATTGGTTCACAGGTTATTTGTGACACCAAAAAAGGTGAAACGACAGGAGTTGTAATGTCCATACTTGAGGGTATTGACTTTGAGGAAGAAAACATAAAAAACTTTTTCAAGGATATGACACTTAAAAAAGTTATTGCAACCCAGACGCAATTTAATCTTGCTGATATTCATATTCCATTAGATATGGAACGCTCATCTCCCTCTTCTGATAAAATTGCAAAGAGAGTTGATGAGTTCTACGGAACCGGGAGTTTTAAAACGCCGATTATTTGTAGTCCTGATGGTAATTTACAGGATGGATATACAGCGTATCTTGTTGCTAAGATGTTTGGACATGATACTTTAACGGTGTTTTGTGTAAACCAATCATAAGGATGTGATACTATGAGTAATGTAAAGATAAGTGCAGGTAATGCAAAACTTGGTAGTATCCCAAGCGTATCTTTACCGGCAGGTATAACCTGTCGTAGTGATTGCGAGTGTATTAAGAAATGTTACGCACATAGATTAGAAAGGCGAAGACCTTCTGTCAGACAGGCATACCAACATAATTATGAATTACTCGAATCACAACCGGATGTATATTGGAGAGAGGTCGAGGCATCAATTATGATGTCTCGATTTTTTCGTTTTCATGTATCCGGAGATATACCAGACTGTGTTTATTTAGCTCATATGGTTGAGATTGCAGAACGGAACAGTCATTGTGAAATATTATGCTTTACTAAGAAGTATGACTTGGTAAATTCCTATCTCGATATGGGTAGCCAAATCCCAAGAAACTTACACATTGTTTTCAGTAAATGGCGTGGGCTAAGTATGGACAACCCGTACCTGCTACCGGAAGCTCATGTAAGATATAGAGATGGAAGTACTACAGCCAGTGATATTGCAAAAGAGTGCGGCGGAAATTGTACCGAATGTCTGCTAACTGAGGGTGGATGTTGGTCATTAAAATCTGGAGAGCAGGTGGTATTCAATGAACACTAAAATGAGACAGTTAATCATCGCAAGAAAAGACTTACAGATGTCCCCCGGGAAACTTGCTGCGCAGTGCTGCCACGCATCTATTGCTTTCCTTACAAGGCCGATAGAAGAGTCGGTGTATGGTACATACTATAAAGACTCTCCTCAAATTCTTTATTCAGTTGATGCTGACATCTATGACAACTGGATATGTGGTATTTTTACAAAAACAATTTGTGAAGCTAAGAATAAAAAGCAGTTGCTTAAGGCAATTGATTTAGCGGAGAAACTTGGTTTAGAAGAAAACAAGGACTTCTTTTTAATAAAAGATGCTTGTCTGACCGAACTCGAACCTGAAGAGGTAGACGAGAATGGAATCGGTAGAGTTTTAACCTGTATTGGGTTTAAGCCATTGCCGGATAATATCATTCAGAAAATCAGCAAGAAGTATCAGCTTTATAGATAGGAGGTATGTATTATGAGCATGAGTTATTGGTTACTGGAGGGTGTTGGTATTTGTGCTGATGAGATTGTGCCACATATTGAAAATGAAAAGTTGGCTCAGATGCTATTAAAAGAAATGCCAGAAGATGAAGAATTGATATCAATAGTTAAGAATAAAAAATACGACGAACTTCAAATCGATGAGTTTTTATACGGAGAACCATATGATAGCGTGGCAGAGATGTTGACATTCTGCGATGACACAGACTCAATTATATACGGAGATGATGGAGAAGGCACAAGCTACTTCTACTACCCGCCTTCAATGCCTTGGCATCAAACAGATACAGAACCTCAGTCACTCGAAGAAGTACACAAGAGAATTATCAATGCAGTTCAGAAGATTACCGCTTTATCTAATGAGGATATTGCAAAGATGATTGACGATGAACTTTATGTAGTAGGATTTGGATAATAGGAGTGTGAGCAATGAGACGCAGATTGATATGTAAAAGAAATTTTGGAAATGTAGTCGATATAACAGACCCTTGCTATGACAGAGATGTATGGTGTAGGATGAACAATGTACCAATCAAATCCGGAGAGTATCATTGTATCAAGTGGCTCAATACTGAAAAGGGAGAGCTTGATGGTAAACCATATGCAGATACCAGAGTTGGTATCTTAGGTATATATCTTGACGGAGTAATCCCTCAGCAGAAACAAATGGTGGAGATAGGTTCAATCGGAGTTGATGCTGGGCTTGCTGGATTTTTTGAAAACAAACCTGACTATAATGACAATGAGTGGCAGGAGTTTTGCGATAGGCTTGGCAAAAATAAAAACGCATGGGCGATAGATTGTGGAGTATATAGTTCGTCTGGATATGGAGACGGATGTTATGGAGTTTACGCTTACAAAAATCCAAGCAACGATATTGTTGCACTTGAGATAAGATTTATGTAAAGTATAATTATATGTTAATTCTTGTAAATATGAATGTTAATATTGAATGAGGTGGTGATTATATGTATTACAGATGCAGTGCTGCCAGAGATTGCGGATGTGCGTTTTGGGATTATGGAAATATTTGTGATTATTGTCATAATTCAAATTGTTTGAGTCTTGTAAAATCTACGGAAGACAATATAAAAACGCTGTTATGCGGTAACGATACTGTGATAGTAACAGAAAATGTGGGCGAGGAAATGTATGTAATCAGGTCTCGGCATATCCAAGATATATTTGATGACTGGAATGGTGACTGTGATTATGTTCCGCAAAATGATGCGAGGGTTTTCTTCGCTTCTTGGAATGGCAAACCAATAAACCCATATGAATATACAGATTTTGAATCGCTGCTGACATATCTAATGAGGCTACAAAATGGATGAAAATAAAACTTTAATAATCATTGAGATGATTGGCGACGAAAAATATATTCACTACTCCGGTTATGCTTACTATGCAGGTAACCCACAAGACAAGCCATATAGATGGATTGATTATACATTTTTAATGTGTCCCTTATCTAAAGCCATTGACTATGGCATTAAAGAATATGAGTCGGATTATCAAGATGATGTACAGCAATACATATCGGATTTGACAGAATTCGAGTACGATGAAATTGTTAATGACGAAAAGCACATTATTCTCAATGCGGAGGATATCACACAAGATATAGCGTGCGGTACATATTGGGTATAAAAAGGAGACGGCTTTATGATTAAGTTATTTGACGACTATGGGATTCTATATATGTGTGATTCCGAGTTTATGTTTGACATAGAAGACCTGCCAATAATTCAGAGCCGTAATTGGTATAAAGACAAAGACGGATACCTTGCGAGTAGCTACATATATAAGGGACGCAGACGTTTTGTTATGTTTCATAGGATAAGCCGGGGCAGACAGTTGACCACATAAACAGAAATCGTGCGGATAACCGCAAATACAATCTGAGATGCTGTAGTCGGTTTGAGAATAACCTAAACCGAGGACGGCGGTCAACAAATAAGTCTGGTACCATAGGTGTTCACTACGATAGTAAACGCAATAAGTGGGTTGCAAACATCACATACAACAAGAGAAGAATATTCATCGGTAGGTTCTCTACCAAAGAGTCGGCAATAAAAGCTCGCCTTCAAAAAGAGGAAGAGTTATTTAAAGATTTTGCACCACAAATTAAAAGCGAAGGGGTGACAGTATGACGCTTAAGGAAATCAAAGCAATGGTTACTGGAAGTGACTACGATATTGAAACATCTGATGTTGGCGACGATAATGTTCATCTTGAAGTTTGGGACAAGTATGTTACAAAACAAATCAATAATGCAACTAAATCATTTGAGTTCTCTATAGGCAAAGAACCTATGAGCGAGGACGATTTTTATAACAAATATTGTGCAGCCTGCGGCACTCAAAGATGTAGCGGAATCAACGACCACATATTTAGAGAGGGATGTCAGTTTTACCACAAAGAATATAAATAGGAGGTGTGGCTATGGAATGGATAAGTGTCGAAGATAAATTACCAGATGAAAAAGGTCAATATTTAGTAGTTTATCACCCATGTTATTGGGACAGTATTAAGCCTGAGTTAAAAGTGGGTATAGATAGTTTCCGAGGGAAGAATTCTTGGGCAAAAAAGAAATATCAAAAAGTAACTCATTGGGCTCCGATGCCTTCTCCTCCCAGTATCCATCGAATGTGCACTAATTGCTCTGGGAATGGCTTAGTCCCATTAGGAGACGGCATTAGAGGGGTTAAGCGATGCCCTGTATGTAACGGCAAAGGAGTGATTATAGATGAGCAGTAACTTTTGTGTTTCCTGTGGTGCAGAGATACCGGATGGCAGCCTTGTATGCTATGGATGTACCAACGACAGAAGCGATAAAGCTTTGGATATGGTTAAGGAAATATTCACAACATATGGCGACTTAATAGATGTTCCTGAAATCAATTCGGAGTCTGTACTGGTATTAAGGTTTAATCATAATAATCAAACTATCGATGACACTAAGAGGATATTTGACTTGATTAAAGAAGTTTTTCCAGATAACAAGGTAATCGTAATGCCTGATGATATGACGCTTAATACTATGTCTAAAGGGGATGCAATTGGTATGTTGAGAGATATATTAAATTGGCTCGAAGAAAGAACACCACTGAGGTTTTAGTTCTAAATTATAATGAGAAGGGGTGACAGATTATGACTATAGAAGAAATCAAACAATTGGTCGAAAGCGAACAGTATGACTTTCTCAGAAGTAATGAGCATTTGAAAAATAAAATTGTATTTTTAACTCTTGGAGGCAGCTATTCATATGGTACAAATATTGATACTTCAGATATTGATATCAGAGGATGTGCATTAAATAGTCGTTCCGACCTACTTGGCTTATCAAATTTTGAACAGGTAGTAAATAATACGACAGATACTACAGTTTATAGCTTTAATAAGCTCATAAATCTTTTGTTAAACTGTAATCCTAATACTATTGAAATGTTAGGCTGTAAGCCAGAGCACTATATTTATCTGAATACTATTGGTGAGATGATGATTTCATCTCGTAAAATGTTCCTATCTAAGAAAGCCGTGTATTCATTTGGTGGGTATGCTAACCAGCAACTTCGCAGATTAGAGAATGCTTTGGCAAGAGATAGGCTCCCTCAGTCCAGAAAAGAGGAGCATATACTTAAGTCGATGAAAAACGCAATGAAGAGTTTTTCGGACAGATATACAGAGTTTGATAACGGCAGCATTGAATTGTTCATTGATAAGAGCAATCGTGAGGACTTGGATACCGAGATATATACAAACATATCTTTAATCAAATACCCCGCTCGTGAACTCAGCAGTATTATGAATGACCTCACAAATATTGTTAGTTCATATGATAAATTAACTCAGCGCAACAAAAAGAAAGACGATAATCATTTGAATAAACACGCTATGCACCTTGTTAGATTGTATCTTATGTGCCTTGATATACTTGAAAAAGAGGACATTATTACATATCGAGAAAACGATTTAGATATGCTGAGGAGCATCCGTGCAGGTGAGTACCAGAAATCAGACGGCACATATCGTAATGAATTCTTTGAGTTGATTGATGAGCTCGATAGAAAATTAAATTACGCCAAAGAAAATACCAGCCTGCCATCCCATCCCGATATGAAGAAAGTCGAGGAGTTTGTTATGGCTGTGAACAGGAGGGCTATTGATGTTTGATATAAGTATTCCTGCCGGAGCAAATAAGATTATCAGCTTGTTACAGAGTAACGGATATGAAGCCTATGTTGTTGGCGGTTGTGTGAGAGATAGTCTTCTTGGTCTCATACCTAAAGATTGGGATATATGCACATCTGCAACACCGGAAGAAGTCAAACATTGTTTATCAAACAGAACGATAGACACAGGATTAAAACACGGAACCATAACCATTGTTGCCGATGACGGCAATTACGAGGTTACAACATATAGAGTTGACGGTGATTACTCCGACAACAGACACCCCGATGAGGTAAGATTTGTAACAAATCTGACAGAAGACCTCGCTCGAAGAGACTTCACAATTAACGCAATGGCTTATAACGATACCGATGGACTTGTTGATAAGTTTGGCGGAGTAACTGACCTTGAACATAAGCTCATATCCTGCGTCGGAAATCCCGATGATAGATTTGCTGAAGATGCCTTAAGAATACTGCGAGCTATGAGGTTTGCATCGACATATGGTTTCTCAATTCAGCACAAAACGGCGGAGTCTATCCACAAAAACAAAGACCGGTTGAATAACATTGCTTGCGAAAGAATCCAGACGGAGCTGACACGGATGCTACTTGGTGATGGCATACTTCAAATCCTTTTGGGCTTTTGTGATGTAATTTCAACAATCATTCCGGAGTTAGAACCTTGCGTCGGATTTGACCAAAACAATAAATATCATCAGTACGATATATATGAACACATTTCACACGCAGTTTCTAACTATACCGGTAATGATATCTCTGTAAAGTTAGCACTACTTCTCCACGATATAGGAAAGCCACAGTGTTACACAGAGGATAAAAAAGGTGGTCATTTTTACGGTCACGAATTGCCGAGCCAAGACTTAGCAAGATGTGCGTTGGATAGACTTCGCTTTGACAACAAAACAAAATCCGAGGTTTTAGACCTTGTTTTATACCACGATTCTATAATAGAATCGACTCCTAAAACCATTAAGCGTTGGTTATACAAGATAGGAGAATTGAGATTGCGTCAACTTATTGATGTAAAGAAAGCCGACATATCTGCTCATAAAGTAGGAACATTCGAGGAACGTCTTGCCAAATGTGATATCCTTCTCACAATCATTGATGATGTAATTGAGGAACAACAATGCTTTTCAATAAAAGATTTAGCAATTGACGGCAATGATATCATTAGACTTGGTATTCCTGAAGGCGTTAAAATTGGTAAGATTCTCCGAAGTCTTCTCGATAAAGTAATAAACAACGAGATTGTTAACGAAAAAGAAATATTAAAAAGGTGGGTGTTAGACAATGAGGAAATTTATTAGAGGTACTCTTCAACTCGAAGAGTATGTCGAAGACACTGAAGCGTATACCGAGAAACATAGAAAATTCCTTGAAAGTATGGTAGCGTGGGCTGAAAGAATGGATATTCAGATTACATTCGGCACATCGAATGATAACGCTTATCTTTGTGAGTATGTTATCATTGGCAACACACAGCAGTATTGCAAAGGTTTATTCTCTGAACTGAAAGAAATGTTAAAGCCTGTATTCCCCAAGGTTAAGAATTTGTTTCAGGGTAGTGGAGATAAATTTTAAGGTGGTGATTCAGATGAACAGAGAACAGAAGCGAGCGTTTATTAAAAAGGCTCAGAAAAAAGGTGTAGATAAAGATATCGCTAAGACTTATGCAGAACTCTTTGGGGGCGGAGCCGGTACTCCCACTCCACCACAGGATATCAATGAGGGAGAAATGGTGAAGCTCGATGTTGATAAGATTAAATCGAGAAGAAACTACGAAAGAATGACTGCTAATTATAAGGAATTCATCAACGACAATATCGATACAGTATTTACTGCCCATATAGAGCGTAAGAACTTAGTCAGTTTTGTCGAAGAGCCTAAGTGGTTGTTCTGGAGCGGAGATTTGATTAAGGTTGAACGTGGAGGATAACTGATGATTATATCGAGAGAAAAATATGATGCACTATTAGACGAACTTGACAGAGAAAAGAAAAAGAACGCGGAACTCCAAAAAGAAACACGGCGTTTGGCTGATGCCATTTCAGCAAATAATGAGAGCTGTAGAGTAGGAGCTTGGTGCACAGATTGTGAGCATATTAGGTATGATAAATCGGTTATAACTACTGACAACTGCGACCCTTCCATATTGTGTTTCACTAAAAAATACATAGAAGGTGAGGTGATGTACTGTGCAAAACATTTGCATGAACTTTGCCCAGAACATTCTAAACATAAACAACCAGAACCTCCCGAACCACCACCTGCACCACCATTAAAAAAGCCGACTTTTTAAGGAGATGATATTTATGAATTTTTATATTGCAGATAATCATTTTGGACATTTCAATATTATCAGATATGATAACAGACCATTTGAGAATATATCAATTATGGACAGAGTTATGATTGACAGGTGGAATGAAGTTGTCGGAGATGAAGATACGGTATACATACTTGGCGACTTTAGCTGGCATAAAGAAGATGATACGCTTAAAATTCTTGACCAGCTTGCAGGTAAGAAAGTTTTAATCAGAGGAAACCACGATAGGATTTCTCCGCAAATTGCCAAGAAGTTTGCCAAGATATGTGACTATCTTGAGATTACTGATTGCAACCAGAGAGTTGTAATGTCGCATTACCCGATGCCGTTTTGGAATGGTCAATTTCGTGATAGTGTTCATCTTTACGGTCATGTCCATAACTCACATCAATGGAATTTCTGTCAGAGTTGGCGTAAAGAACTTCAGCAAATACAGGACATTCCAATGAGAATGTATAATGTCGGATGTATGATGGAGTATATTGACTATACGCCAAGAACTATCTGTGAAATTGTGGGAATAACTTCCGGAGGTGAATGATATGAGACCAGAAGAGGTTTTAATCTGTAGAATTTTCGAGCAAGCTGTTGAAGACTACAGAGATTTGAAGAAGCGAAAGATTGAGAGTAGAGATACCGGACATGGCATCGAATATTCTATTAAGGACATCGAGAACTTCTTTGGTAGTAAATGGTGCGGTCGTCTACTTGAAATAATAGATTGTAATTTATCAGGAAAAGATATTCTTACTAAGCTTCAAGCACAGTGTACATAAGGAGGTATTTGATGTGATTTACTTAGATAATGCTGCTACAACAAGGATATCGCCCTATGTGTTTGAGGCTATGACTCCATACTTAACAGAAGAGTATGGCAATGCAGGCTCCATATATGGACTTGGTAGGCGAGCTGCGGAAGCAATAGCGAAAGCGAGAAAGCAAGTTGCAGACTTTATAGGAGCAGAACCCGAACAGATTATATTCACATCGGGTGGAACAGAGTCAAACAATCTTGCTATTCTTGGGTGTAAAAACTACCTTGAATCGAAAGGTAAATATAAAGTAATAACATCGCCAATAGAACATGACTCTGTATTAAAAGCGTTTATGGCACTCGAAGATACTACAAGCCCGTATATAAAAGACGGATTTGATACATTTTATTTAGATGTATATAAGGATGGTTGTATAGACTTGGATTCGCTCAAAGAGATTATACACGACAACGAAGATATAGGTATTGTATCTGTCATGGCTGTAAACAATGAGCTTGGAACAGTTAATCCAATTGAGGATATTGGAGATATATGCAGGAAATATGACATATTGTTTCATACAGATTGTGTACAAGCGGCAGGAACAATTCCTTTAGATGTTAATAAATTTCCATGCGACCTAATGTCTATATCATCTCATAAGATACACGGCCCGAAGGGTGTAGGAGCTTTGTTTGTTCGAGACCGAACTGTATTATCAGCTATTATTAACGGTGGAACATATCAAGAGTTTGGGTTGCGCAGCGGTACAGAAAATGTTGCCGGTATTGTCGGTTTTGGTATGGCGTGTGAAATGGCCTCAAAGGTGTTAAACAAGTATTCAAAAACTGTGACACACTATAAGCAATGTTTTTATAAAAAACTTATTGATGATTTAGAATCCCAAAACAATGAGGTTTGCTTATCAGTTAATGGAACATCACCCAAGAGCACGGGTAAGATATTAAGTCTTACATTTGACGGAGTGGATGCGGAAACTCTGGTGTTAATGATGGATGCAAGAGGTGTTTGTGTTTCTGCAGGCTCCGCGTGTCAGAGTCATGAGTCGCATCCGAGCCATGTGCTTAAAGGCATAGGTATGAATGACGATAAAGCAAGGTGTACAATAAGAATATCATTCTCTGAGTTTAATACTATTAAAGAGATTGAGGATGCTGCAATAATCTTGGCTGACTGTGTGTCGTCATTAAGAGGTATGTGATATGAACATTAAATATCCAAAAGGAGAGATTGTGTGGGTATCATATTATAATACCGAACACGAGCTTCAATATATTATTACAAGCAAGCCTGTTAGAGATTTCTACTTCATATACAAATATGAGAATGGTGACTTCAAGAAACTCGGAAGGTCTAAATCCCCTGTTGAACTTGAAGAAAAGTTTATAGCTCAGAGATAAATGTCTGTGTATAGTGTGTAAATTCCTTCGTTTACCTTGAAAATACTTTTATTTTGTGGTATAATTATAGTAGGAAAATTATAACTATATGGAGGCATTGGCATGAAGAGAATTAACCCAATCAAATTATTAAAGATAATAGTGTGTTGCGTCATCGCTTGGGCTTGTTTTATAATCTGTATGGAGACCGATAATGCGTTTGTATTTGCATGGATTGTTGCCGGAGTTATTGCAATAGCGTTAATGTATTCATTGTTCAAGAAGCTGAACAAGATTATAGAACTTCTGCAAATAATAGCTGACGATAAGGAAGATAAAACTAATAAAGAGGTGTAAGCATTTGAGGAATAAAGATTTAAGTTTTGAAGACATTAACCTTGAAGAAGACTTAGGGTTAGATACAGAAGATACAAATGTTGTATCCGATGTAATTAAATGTATTGGAGAACAAATTGAAATTGAAAATAGCAAAAGTGCAATCCTAAATCCGGAACGAGTTAAATCGTTACTTATGACTTATCAAATTTTAACTCGTATAACCAAAGGGGTAAAGGCAAAAGTGACATATACTATGAACAAACCGTATGTGAGTATGGGTGTTGTAAGCGTGGACGGGAAAGAGCTAACATTTAGTAGTCCAAAACTATTTAGAGTTGCTGCAAAGCTTGCATCTAACTTTAATGTTTATCCAAAAGCAAATGGTACGGTTCATATGGATTTCACATTTCATAATTTAACTATACCATTAGAATAATAGGAGGTACTGAATGAGTCCAATTAAATGTTATGATGTCGCATCCGTAATTATTGATGAAGCAAGTGAAAGGTTCAAACCGCTATGGAAAATCAATGACGAAAGAGTTGATATATTTAAGCAGTACTGTGAGGTAGTTGACTCACTTGTAATTGAGTTTGGTGGAGAGTCGCTTGATGTAGAAATCAATGAGGTTACACTTGAAACCACAATCGTTATGGAGTGCGATGAAATTATTATCGAGTCATCGAATCACATATTCTATGACCTTGCTGAAAGAACTGTAAGATACAGTTTCTATGCGTCAGAAGATGGCAGCCTTGCTGTTAAGTTTGTATTCCCCTCACTATGGGATAAGGTGTAACAGGAGGTGCTCGTCTTGAACAAAAAGAAAAGAGAAACATTAAAAGATGCGGGAGTTCTGCTTGACAAAGCAATCTCTATTGTATCAAGAGTTCTTGATGAGGAACAAGATTGTCTTGATAATATGCCGGAAAATCTTCAGGCAAGCGAAAAATACGAAAGGATGGAAGCTGCAATCGATAAACTTGAAGAAGCTATTGACCAAATAGATAGTGCGAAAGAAAATATCGAAGAAGCTTCGGCATAATACTTATGTTCAATTTTTTTATTGCATTGTTTGGTGGGCTCTTTTATGGTAGTAAGTCACACCACGAACAAGCAAAGATAAATGAGTATGAAAAGAAAGTTGCAGTACAGGAAGCATACCGCAACAGTATTAAATTTAAAATATGCGCATCGTTTCAGGAAGAACTAAATATCAAAAAACAAATCCTAAATGGAGAAAGTTTTGATAGGATATGTGAAGATTTTTCAAGCGACTTTCGATATGTATTCGGGAGTAATTGGAGGGAGCTATTGCGTATTCCACCAAGACCTCCTGTATTAAATCCGAGCGTATATAAGAAAGAAGCATATTCATTCTTTGTGCCAGCTAACCATATCTATTGGGTGTATAGATTGATACTTGCAAAAAAAGGCAAGGTTGATAATGGTATGTTAACACAGGGATATCTTCTTGGTGGAATTGAAGAACGAGATATGAGTATCAAGTTCGCAAAGTGTATCGAAGATAGGCTGCATCATGCTGGACATACAGATACAAGACTTGTACTCGAACAGAAATCATACGCCGATACTGGCAGTATAAAAATCGAATCATTGTGCAATCATCCGACTAAAAGATTGTGGTAATTTAGTCTTCGTATATATAGTCTGGTAAGTCTATATGACAATCAAGCAACACCTTACCATAACATCTTACATCAGTTCCACTATCCGCACCTACATAAACATTTGTATGTTTCAGTCTGGGGTTTGCGGATAGTAAAATGAGGTTTCTTTCCTCGTCTAAGTAGTATTGCTTACAATACATTGCACCGTCCACACAAAAGATACCTACATCACCAATAGAAAGTTCTGTGCTTTTCTTAACATATACAGTATCTCCATCATGTATATATGGATACATACTGTTTCCTTGAATACCGACTGCAAAATCAGCATCGCTCGGCACTGATTCATCAACAAGTATCATTTCAAAATCATCGCCATCAAGAGGAACAGATGAACCGGCAGCAGATGGAGTTGTATAGCGTGGAATATACCGCGCAGAGCTCTTACTAACAGAAGAGAGGCTAACCTTTTTAATTCTGGATTCTCCTCCCTCTGTTTCCACGCGAGACTTCTCAATAACACAGATAGTATCAACAGCTTTCCTTCCGTGTTTATCCAATAATCTGTAGTTAGAGAGTAAAGTCTTCTCCTGCTGACTCAACAAAAGACTATCTTTCTCTGGATTGATTATAACTCCAAGTAAATAATCAGTAGAAACATTGAATGATTTTGCCAATGCAACGATGGCTTCGGCAGATGGCTTTCGAGTTCCGTTCTCCCAGCCTCCAATACTTACTACAGACACATTGATGAGCTCCCCAAGTTCTTTCTGTGTCATATTACATTTAATTCGTAGGGATTGTATGCGTTTTCCGAGTTCCATAGATTCGACCTCCGTTCAGATGACTATAAAATTTTTAATAGGTGGTTGACATCTGAGAAATTTTGTGTTATTATATAAACAAATGTTTGTGATTATATTATAACACAAATGTTTGTTATTGTCAAGATAAAAGTCTGTGGCCACGGCTTTTTGACATACTAAAAGGCGGCTCATCCGAAGATAAACCGCCAAGACACAATACCACGGTGACAACCACATCCCGCGATATATAAATAAGTTGTATTGCTACAACCCGGAGAAGAAGAGCAACCACACTCGTCTCCTCTATTGTAGTATACCACAAAGATTAAGAAAAATCAATGGAGGAAAGCTACAAAAATGAAAAAATTATCATTATCTGAGTTCAGAGACTACTGCGGTGCACTTTCTTATGGCAAAATTATATTTTCTACAGATAATAACCAATCTTGGAATAGTGTTGACTCTACTATATCTACGGAATTAGAGTTTAATAATATGCTAATAACATTTAATCCTAATGTGATTTACTTAAAGGATAGAAAAATTCTATGAGGTTTAAGAAAGTTAAAGCAATCAAACTGCATGAGGAAGATTGTATCTTAGGCAAGGTATTTACAGTGGTTTGCGGTGACTTACATACAAAATCAAATGATAAAGAATACACTTTGATTGCCCAATAAAAAAATTTTTAAGCAAATTTTATAATTAGCTTGACAAAATGTTTTTTATGTGCTATAATGTACCCGTAAGATGAAATTTACGGTGAAAGGATGTGGCACTATGAGCCTCTATCAGAGTGAAATACGAAAGCCTCAAATTGGCGATGTTTATTTAATGCGTTTTGGCGGATGCGGCAATGAACAGCAAGGATGGAGACCGGGATTAGTTTTTCAAAACAATCTTGGAAATCAGCATAGCCCTAACATCATTGCCCTCCCTTTAACCAGCGCTATAAAAAAGTCAAACCAGCCTACCCATGTTGTAATTCCGTCAGAAGGAACGGGTCTTGTAAGAGATAGTATGGTTTTATGTGAAAATCCAGAGCGTATGTCTAAGGATAGATTGGGAAATTACCTAACGACTATTCCTCAAGAGTATATGAGCCAGATTGCTGTTGCAAGTTTGCTTGCTACTTCCGCTATCTCGTTCATAGACCCTGCCACTTTATTATCAATATGGCAAAAAGCTACTGCATTAAACGCTGTTGCGTAATACATAGATTTATAGGAGGTTTTTGCTATGTATAATGAAGAACTAAAAACAAAATTTGTTCAGGGGTACACCAAAAGTATCAATACGGCGAAGTTATGTAAAACAATATTTAACTCTACAGAGAAATACGAAGCCGAGATAGGTGCTGATATTTGTACGATGAACGAGCAGGTATTACAACCAATCATTGATAATATAGTTGGGTTTAGAGCCCGTAATAAATGGGCACAATTTATTATCCTCAAGGATTATGTGAAGTGGTGTATGGCTATGAATGTACCTAATGCTTGTGATGGTATGCTAAATATAAACACAGTTGGATTAGATAAGATACGACAGCAAACAGTATCAAGTCCGCTTCATCTGGAAGCGTACCTTAATAAAATATGTGAGCCAGTAGATGAAAAGACGACAGATAATATTTATAGATGTTTTTATTGGCTTGCTTATGCTGGAGTAAAAGAGGAGGATATACTTAACATACGAAATGAAGATGTTGATTTATCAAAGATGATTGTTAGGTATAACGACACCGAAGTTCCGATATACAGAGAAGCCGTTCCGGCGTTTAAGAACTGTATGGAGCTAACTCAGTTTGTATACAAACACCCTCTCTACTCAGCAGGAACTGTAGTATGGAAAGACAGACATCCCGGTGATACATTAGTTCGCGGAATTAACTCTCAAATTTCTCTTAAGGCTATGAGGGTCGAACTGTCAAGGCGTTCTAAGGCGAAACGAGATGATGGCATAACCGATTTGAAATTAAGTTACTATAGAGTTTGGATTTCCGGTGTATTCTATAGACTATACGAGAAAGAACAGATGGGAATTGAGCCAGACCTAAGTGATATAGTGTCTCGTCAAGTAGAAGGTAAAACATACAAATTAGATATAGGCAGGAACACGCAGGATGCTAAGAAGCGACAGCTCGCACATGACTATATCGAAGATTATAACCGTTGGAAACTTGCCTACAAAAAATAATTTTTAATGAATTGCCTGCAGCGCAGGCTTTTCAATACATATATCAAGCTAATTATAAAATTTGCATAAGACGATATGTTGTAGTAGCAGCATGAAGTTTTTCTTAGGGGCAGGGGCGGAACCTGCTATCGTCACAAGGCCTAATAGCCATAATATAGAACCATAATAAGTGAAGGAGGTGTGGTATGGATAACAAGGCAAGGTTTATTTCTTTATGTGAAAGTGTCAATCGTCCGGGGATGAGTGAACTTATGCAGTGGTTAGAGGATAATGATTTTTATACAGCTCCAGCCAGCACAAGATATCACGGTGCTTATGCCGGAGGACTGCTCGACCATTCATTGAATGTATATGACGAACTCAAAAGACTTGTTGCGGCTTATCCTGAAGTGAAAGTATCTGAGGAAAGTATTATTATATGTTCTTTGTTTCACGATTTGTGTAAAGTCAATATGTATGCAACAGAAAGACGAAACCGAAAAAATAGTGAAGGACAGTGGGAAAGCTATGATGCTTATACGATTAAAGAAAAGTTTTGTTATGGTGGTCATGGAAGTAAATCGGTATATTTAGTACAACATTTTATGCAATTGACACCAGAAGAAGCTGTTGCTATCCAATGTCATATGGCAAGCTGGGAAGATGGTGCTGCCAAAGTTGTAGGTAATTCTTTTTCCCAATTCCCTTTTGCGTGGTTAGTACACATTGCAGATGAATCTGCTACATTTATTTTAGAATCGGAGGAGTAAAATGTTCAAAACGAGTCGTAAAAGAAAAGCTCAGGATATGTTAGAGCTTAAAAAGAAAAACCTTAATACATATGCTACACAGTTTGATAATGCGGTTTCTGCTGTCACCGGTATTATCGACACACTAACAACTGCCAGTTTAAACATTGACAAGACTATTGCTGAAATCGACGATTATCAGAAAGAATTATCCGAAACAGCTCAGGGTCTTAGGAATACAAAGGCAAAGAATGATAGAGTTGTACAGAACTTCAAAGCATTACTTGCGGTAGAATGAGAGGTGATTTAATTGGCAGAAACATTAAATCTTTATCAAAAGTTAGCTAAGATTCGTAAACAGGTTGAGGTAATCCAGAAAAACAAATCCGGGTTTAATTATAAATATGTAACCGACGACGAGCTCTTAGCCAAGGTAACAGCCTTTATGGATAAGTACGGTATCTCTTTGACACCGGAAATCGTAACCGGCTCAATGAAGACTGAACCATATCATTATATCAAAACAAAGATAAATAAGAAGGATGGTCAGCCGTATGACGAGCATAATAATGAGATTATAGTCAGTGCGGATATGGTTTTCACTTGGATAAATAACGAAAACCCAGAAGAACGAATTCAAATACCGTGGCTGCTGATAGGTCAGCAGGCCGATAGCTCTCAGGCATTTGGCTCAGGTCTCACATACTCTATGAGATACTTCTTACTTAAGTATTTTAATATTGCAACACCGGATGATGATGTGGATAGCTGGAGAAGTAAGCAGAAAGCAGCTGAGGCAGCCGAGGATAAAGCAATTGCAGCGCAGATTATAAATCAGCTTGATGAAAAAATCAAAGCGTATTTAGCAAATAATTCTAAAAATGGTGCGGCAGTCAAGGAATTTGTAAGTAAGTATGTTAAAGACAGTGATTACTTTAAGATTTCAGAATCTGCGTTGGCTTCTAAACTACTCTCTGATTTTGAAACAAAATTTTTAAAGGAGGAAAAGTAAATGGGATTTCGTAAAGATGCTTGGGCAACTTGCTGGAGTGTAGAAGTTAAATCTGACACAATGACACAGGTTAGAATTTCAACAAGCCGCAAAGATAAAGAAAGTAATGAGTATGTTCAGGACTTCTCCGGTTTTGTAGCTTTTGTAGGCACGGCCGCCGCGAAAAAGGCTGCGTCGCTTAAGGAGAAAGACAGAATTAAGCTCGGAGATGTAGAGGTTACAACTAAGTATGATGCTGATAAGAAAGTCACTTATACAAATTACAAGTGTTATAACTTTGAAACACAGGATAATAGTGCCGCCTCTTCCACTACCACTGAACCCCAACCTACTGTAGATGAAGGCGTAAACGAAGACAGACTTCCGTTCTAAGAAGGGATAGCCTATGGGGAATATGTGTTACAAACCATTGATTGATGACATGACTTGGAGTTACTCCAGAATAGAAGCATTTAATGATTGCCCCTATCGGTTTTTCCTAAGATACATTAAACGGCATAAAGAAACTGATAAGTTTTACGCATCCTTCGGTAGCTTTATGCACAAACTTTTAGAGCAATACTATAAAGGTGAGCTTAAGCAAGAAGATATGGTCACACAGTTTTTATTAAACTTTTCAAAAGAGGTTAGAGGTGTTAGACCGAAAGACACCACTGTGCAGAAGTATATAGAAGCTGGATGTGAATATCTAAAAAGATTCTCTCCGTTTCCATTTAATATGATTGATGTTGAGAAGCGCGTAGAGTTTACTATTGGAGAGTTTAACTTTATTGGGTTTATTGATTATCTCGGCGAAAAAGACGGAAAGTTGTACATCGTAGATAACAAATCAAGGGATTTGAAACCGAGAAGTAATAGAGCAAAACCTACGGTCAAGGATAAAGAACTTGATTCGATGCTCAAACAACTATACATATACTCCGTTGCTGTTGAACAAGAGTACGGAGTATTGCCAGAGGCACTATGCTTTAATTGTTTCAGAACCGGAGTATTTATAAAAGAGAAGTTTGATATAGATAAATACGAAGAAGCTAAACAATGGGCATTATATAGCATAGAGAGGATTAGAAATACAGAGGACTTTGAGCCGAATAGAGATTTCTTTTCTTGCTTCTACATATGTGGAGTTAACGACCACTGTGAGTACGATATTGAAGCACGGGAGGAGAACAGATGGCGTTGAAAATTGAAGAACTGTGTAGCTTAGATAGTGAAGCTGGTATCATAGCCACACTTATCCGCAACCCAGACTTTTCATTTTATTCTGAACATCTTTTGCCGGGACATTTCACTGAGAAAACAAACTCTTGTGTATACACAGCGATAACAGGACTTGCCAAGAAAGGTATTTCTACTATCGACCCATACAACATTATTGAATATCTCAATTCATCAGATGCTACAAGAAAGTTTGCAGAGGAAATCACTATTGATAGACTCAACGAACTAATGGATATGAGCGATGTGCTTGCAAGACACACACCTGAAGAATATAAGATGTTGGTTGGAAATGTGTTAGACTTTGCGTTTCGCAGAGATACTATTCAAAGGCTTAAAGAGTGCGAGGAGTTGTGTTATAAGGGTGCAAAAGAAAATATCCAGCAGCAAATCTACAATACCATTGATGATGTGATGACAGAGTACTCATCAGCAAATGATATACCTGAATATCGTGAGGTAATTGATGATTGCTGGGAAGAAATTAAATCAAGGCAAAATAACGGATATGCCGGTATTCCATTCAAGTTCCCGACTCTGAATGAATATGCCACGATTGAACCGGGAGAGCTATTTATATTTGCCGCAGAGGCAAAACAAGGTAAGTCAATAATGTTACTTAACTGCGCAATAGATTTACTTAAGCAGGATTTATCAGTTTTGTATATAGACTCAGAGCTTAACACAAGACTTCATACTGCGAGAGTTCTCACACATTTATCGGGAGTTGAGTATAAGGGACTTACATCTGGTAATTATTCAGGAGAAGAGGCTATTAAGATTGACCAAGCAAGAGAGTGGATGAAAACCAGAAAGTATACTCATTTATACATACCGATGTTTGACCAGCAAAGCATTTATACAGCAGTGAAAAAGGTTAAACATACACAAGGACTTGATGTTCTGATTATTGACTACTTCAAAGGCAGTAGCGACGGTGATGCGTGGGATAGCTATGCTGAACTTGGAAGATTTGTTGACTTGGTAAAGAACCAGATTTGCGGAGATATGGGAGTGTGCGGAATTGGTGCGGCTCAGGCTACGGCGACAGGGAAAGTAGCTGACTCTGCTAAGATTGGTAGAAATGCAAGTACTATAGCGCTACTTCAAGATAAGACTCCAGAGGAAATTGAAGCCGACGGCGTTGAATGTGGCAATAAGAAACTTAGAATTTTATTAAATCGTAACGGTATGCAGCACGCGCCGGGTGAATACATCGATATGAAGTTCGATGGCAACCACATTCTATATGAAGAAGCCCGACAACATATACCACAGTCACCTTATTAAGATGTCAAGCTAATTATAAAATTTGCAACGAAAGGAGTGCACGGTGTGGAACTTAAAGATTTGATTGAATCGATTGATATTGTTGAATACATATCACAATTTATTACTCTTGAGGAAAAGAACGGTGAGTACTGGGGATTAAGTCCATTCAAAGACGAAAACACGCCGTCATTCTCTATTCGCAAAGAAACAAATAATTTCTATGATTTCTCAAGTGGTATTGGTGGCAATGTTTTTACATTTACAAAACATTATTATCAGTGCTCAAGTAAAGAAGCTGTGGAAATATTAAAAAAATATGCAGGCTATGAGGGTGAAAGTTTATCACCAAGACATAAACTGGCCGCCACCCTCGCCTGCAAAAAATATAAGCCACAAAAGCAGGTAAAGAAATCATCCAAAGTAACAATTCATCCAGATGATTGTATGGAAAAGTATGAGAAGCGGTCGGACAAACTTGCCGTATGGGAAGCTGAGGGTATTTCAAAAGCTTCTTTAACAAAATTTCAAGTGTATTACGATAGTTTCTCAAACAGATTAGTGTATCCAATACGAAATCTGGCAGGGCAAATAGTAAACATTGGCGGCAGAACACTCGACCCGGAATGGAAAGAGAAAAATCTACGCAAATACACATATTTTTCTGGGTGGGGTGAAATGGATGTTATCTATGGTATATTTGAAAATCTAAACTCAATACTTGAAAAACGAGAAGTGATACTTTTTGAGGGTTGCAAGTCGGTACTGATTGCAGATTCTTGGGGGATACATAATACAGGCGCTTTACTCACATCGCATCTTAACCCGAACCAATTAAAAATCCTTGCGAAGCTCGGTGTAAGAGTAGTGTTCGCATTGGATAAAGATGTTAGAGTCAGAGATGACCATAATATTAGTAAGTTAAAACGATATGTCGCCGTCGAATACCTTTGGGACAGAACCGATTTGCTCGATGATAAGGATGCGCCGGTGGATAAAGGACAGGAGGTATTCAATGTTTTATACGAGCAGAGACTGCGATATAGATAGGCTTGGTATAAACCTACTTAACATTTAACATACTTTAAGCAGGAGTGAAGGATATGACAATTAAGAAACTCGCAAATGAATGTGATAAACGGATAAGGTGTGACGGATGCTTATATAAAGAAGCTTGTAGGGCATTTAAGCGTAAGATGAACAAGAAGTGTCCGGGAGATATAGTTCGATATATAAAAGAAAACTGGGAGATAGAATGTATAAGGTAACTCAGGTTATTTGAATTTCTATTAGGAGGTGATGCTTTGAATTCTTATATTATGTATCATTGTCATACAGAGTATAGCTTGCTCGATAGTTGTACAAAGTATCAAGACTATGTTGATTTATCAGTAGCAAATGGCTCAAAGGCATTATCCATATCAGAACATGGAAAGCCATTGAACTGGACAGAGAAATGGCACGCTTGTAAAGAAGCTGGTATAAGATATATACATTCTGTTGAAATATATTTGACCGAAACACTTTCTGAAAAAGTTCGTGATAATTATCACACTGTGTTAATGGCGAGAAATATGGACGGAGTTCGCGAGCTTAATGCTTTAGTAAGTAAGTCGTGCGATAAAGACCATTTTTATTACACTAACAGAATAAGCTTTGATGAATTTCTTAGTATATCTAAAAACATAATATCTACAAGTGCGTGCCTTACTTCCCCACTCAACAAACTACCGGACAATCATCCAAGATATATGGAACTCGCAAAGAAGTACGACTTCTTAGAGGTACAGGCACATAATCACCCAGAGCAGATTGAGTTTAATATTCGACTCGCAAAGCTCGCTAAGACTCTGGGTAAACCGTTAATTGCAGGGACTGATACACATAGTTCCAGTAAGTATAAGGCTGAATGTAGGGCTGTATTACTTTCATCAAAACATAAATCATATGGTGACGAAGACGCATTTGATTTATCATATAAAACATATGATGAATTAGTAAATATGTTCAGGAAACAAGGTGCATTAAGCGAAGATGATTATATGTCTGCTATCGAAAATACAAATCAGTTGTACGATATGACGGAAGATATCGAACTCGATACTTCAATTAAGTATCCTATACTTTATGGTAGCCGTGAGGCAGACTCTGCAAAGTTTACTGAAACAGTTGAAAGAAAGTTCAAAGAAAAGTTAGATGCAGGAATAATTCCTGAAAGTCAGAGAGAGGCATTTAGGGCGGCTATAGATGAGGAAATGCGTGTATTCCAGAAACTGAAAATGGATGGCTTCATGCTCTCAATGAGTGAACTGATTTGCTGGTGTAAGGAACAAGGTATGGCAATCGGAACTGCGAGAGGTTCAGTTGGCGGTTCAAGAGTTGCATATGTAGCAGATATCATAGACCTTAACCCTGAAACTTGGCACACTGTGTTCTCTCGATTCTGTAATGAAGACCGTTTGGAAATCGGTGATATAGATATTGACTGTGTTGAATCAGATAGACCTGCAATCTTCAAGCATATCACAGGTAGATTTGGAGAAGATAAAACGGCACGAGTCGCATCGTTTGGTACTATGCAATCTAAGGGTGTTATAGATGATGTTGGTAGGCATCTTGCAAAAGTTTGGAGTCAGCAACATCCATCAGGCGGCGATAATCCTTGGTCATTACCCAATATTGCCAGAATTAAAAATGAGTTTGATTCTAACCCAGATAAAACAAAGGCCAAATATCCGGAACTGTTCTATTACTATGATGGACTGATTGATACAAAAATATCACAATCGGTTCATCCGGCGGGAATGGTTATAAGCCCTATTACATTGGTAGATAACTTTGGAGTGTTTGATAAGGATGACGAAAACTGCTTGCTCTTAGATATGGAAAATATCCATGATTACACAGGGCTTGCAAAGTACGACTTCCTTATCCTCAAAACAGTACAAGTTATTCGTGACACTTGTAGATATATGAATGTACCATATCCTAAGACCCATGAAATAGACTGGGACGATAAAGATGTGTGGGCTGATATGATAAAGAACCCTTCAGGTATCTTTCAGTTTGAGGGTGCATTTGCTTTTGAAAGCTTAAAGAAATTTGTTCCTCAAAGTATATTTGATATGTCAATCGTCACTGCCTGCATCAGACCATCAGGCTCCTCGTATAGGGATGTGCTGTTGGCAAGAAAAGTACACAGTAATCCGTCGGAAATGATTGATGAATTACTTAAAGAAAATTTAGGGTATTTGATATACCAAGAGGATACAATTAAGTTTCTTCAGCAGATTTGCGGTCTCTCTGGTAGCGAAGCTGATAATATTAGACGAGCTATAGGTCGTAAACAAAAGGATAGACTTGATAAGGCTATGCCGTCCATTCTTGAGGGATATTGCCGAAAGTCACCACAACCGAGAGAGGTCGCAGAACAGGAAGCTAAGGAGTTCTTACAGATTATCGAAGATAGCGCAAGCTATCAGTTCGGATATAATCACTCTGTAGCATACTGTTTACTTGGATACTTATGTGCATACTATAGATATTATCATCCAATAGAGTTTATCACATCATTCTTGAATAATGCCGCTAATGAGGATGACATTCGTAATGGCACAGCATATGCAACTAAAGTAGGCATTAAAATTACAATGCCTAAATGGGGGTTATCAAAGAGCGAATACTTCTTTGATAAAGAAAGAAACATTATAGCTAAGGGATTAACCTCTATTAAATATATGAGCTCAGGTATAGCGGAAGAATTATATGAGCTCGCACATAATCATACATATACAAAGTTCGTGGATATACTTGCAGACCTTGATAGCAAGACATCAATCAATACAAGACAGCTGGACATACTTATCAAGCTTGATTTCTTCTCGGACTTTGGAAATCAGAGGGAACTGATACGAATATCAGAAATGTTCTATGAAACATTTAAGAAAGGACAGGCTAAAAAGATAAGCAAAGATAAAGTCGATGGCACTCCTCTGGAGCCTATCATTTCAAAGTATGCGGTAGGTGTAACTAAGTCTGGTGGCATTGCAAAAAGCTATACTCTCCTTGATGTTAAATCAATCATGAATGAGGCTGAGGATGCAATCAAATCAATACATATGGACGACCTAAGTGACATACTTAAAGTAAGAAATTTCGTAGATGTAATGGGATATGTCGGATATGTTTCCGGCAAAGAAGAAGACAGAAGAAAACTATATGTGTTAGATGTATATACTCTGGTCAGAAAAAAGGATAACAAACAATTTGGATATTCTATTGTCACTAAGTCTATAGGCAGTGGTGTTGAAAGTAGATTTACTGTTGTTAATAAAGTATATGACCAAGACCCAATCAAGAAGGGCGATATCATATATTGTAAGAGCTTCGAGAAAAACGGTCAGTATTACAGACTAACAGGATATAGTAAGGTTTATTGATAGGAGGTACAAGATGTATAGAAATAAAATTAACTTAGTGACTTCTGCAGATATGCAAGAGTTTGTACGCATAGCAACCGCAGAGAACGGAGAGGTAAAATTGATTGACGGAAATGGGTTTTGCGTAAACGGTAAAAGTCTTCTCGGCGCTATGGCAACGGTTGAATGGAAATCTTTATACTGTGTAAAGGGATGGCGGGAAAACAGAGGTTATATTTAAAAATAAAAAAATTCTGTGTTGTATGAGGTGGTATAAATGCCAAAGTTATTAAATGCAGACTCTCTCTCGAAACTATTGTATTATTGCCATAATTATCCTAACTATTGCGGCATAATAATGCTATCTGACAAGGTTGAATTAAAAACTGCGACGGATGAACTTTTTAAGTCGCACCAACTATCTCCCTTATGCGGTGTTACACAAATACGCAGAACAGCAATTGAGGCTTGGATTCATTATGAAAACGGGAGTTTTATAAGGTTTGTATTACCATACTTATCCCGAGGTATGAGATGTAACTGTGCACTGTATAGCGAAAATGTTCCATTCGATACTGCGAGGATTATTCTTTCACCAATGTTACGCTTATACTGGCGAGAAAGATTTGATAGAGAATACGATTGTGTATGGTATGACGACCATGCGGATGACGACCTTACGAACGACATAGAAGACAGTTCTGAACTGGACAGTTTCTTAAGCGGATTTAAAGTAGCACCACAATGTAATATAAAAAAAATAATTTGCGTGTGAGGTGATGTAAATGAGAGTGTTTGATGAACACAGCTTTGAAGAATTACTTTCGCTATGTAGAGGGTTCAAAGACTATCGTGGTGTGATAGTTGTAGCAACCATTACAGATGTAGAACAGGTAGCTCAAGAACTTATCAATATGCACAGACACTCAGCAATACCTTATCTGCGAGATATTTGTGGAGAGGTTAATGTTAATGGGGAGAACTGTAAGTACACTATGGTTTTTGAAACAGGGAGTACTATAGATATATGTGCTCCATTGGGAGTACATACAGGTCTAAGGCGATATCATTCTATCGTTGTGGAGTCTTCAATATATGATAATGCAATAAGAGCTCATCTTGAAAACTACGAATGTGCTTTTAACGAAACACTTGCAGATAAATTTTGCAGAGAAGCATATGGAGCCCTAAGATATGCAACATATATAGACCCGATGGATACACCTGTTGATACACCGGAGTTGGATGACTTCTTAAGTGGGTTCAAAGTAAATTAAATGTATATCAAATTCCAGTTTTATATACATCAAGGAGTTTATATATGGAAAATATTATCAAGTTTAAGAATGAGAGTTACATTAAAATCTTAAGCGACAAGACACAATGCAAATCACGAGGGCAAAGAGCAAAGTTACATCTGCATCCAAACGATACAGTTCCGAGTGATATTGTTAGTAATATTCTCGAAGGGAGTGTGAATATGTCTAAACAAATTGTTTGTAACAAATGTGGTAAACCATTTGATATGTGGGATACTCAAGAGAACTTTTCCTTATGCTCCACATTGGGATATGGCACAAAGTATGACGGCTCAAAGCTTGAGTTAAATTTGTGCTGTGGCTGTATGGACAGGTTGATTGATGACTGTCAGATAAGCCCTATTATTGATATTGAAAATTAAATTTATACATAGTCAAGCTAATAATAAAATCTGCAAGAGGTGATAACGAATTGAAATTTGAACACACAGAGGTATGGGGTTTTGAGCACGCTATTAGAGGTATGAGAAACCCCATGAACAGTTGGGATAAGAGTGATAGTGTGAATTGTGCTCAATGTAGTGCAGATACTGTTGACAGTTGCCCTTATGTAAAGCCTTATTACCAATGCTATGGCAGTCAAAACTTTATCATTGGTGATAATGATATAAAACTGGCTCAGAAACTAATACAAGCTGGCAGTGAACACAGAAAGTTTATGAGACAGATATTCGTATCAGTTGATATTACAGCTCCACTTTATTGGTGGAAAGAATTTGATACATACAAAGTGGGGACAGTTGCAAATAGCACAAGCACTATGCACAAACTCGCTACTACTCCAATAACAATCGATTGTTTTGAAACAGATGATTATAAACCAGATATTATGATTGAACAAACGCTTGTATATCACGAAAGAGTTGACGACATGGCTTCTTGTTTAATCCAGCCACTGGAAAAGCTGCGACAAAAATATCTCGAAACTAAAGATAAAAAATGTTGGAAAGAACTTATTCGTTGGCTACCTGAGAGTTGGTTGCAGACTCGTACAGTAACAATGAATTATGAGAACCTACTTGGAATGTGTAGTAAAGGCCAGCGTAGATTCCACAAGCTTAATGAATGGTCTGGTATAGATAACCCTGAGTTACCGAACTTTATTTCGTGGGCTCATAGCTTACCTTATGCACAGGAGCTTATATTCATTGATGAAGTAAACGAATGAGACACAGATAACGAACAACGATGCCATATTAGAAGACATATCCAGCCTTCTAAATTGACATAGATTACAAACAAAACGAAAGGAGCTGATGCGTCGATGAAAGTAATTTTGATTTCTGGAAAAGCACAGAATGGCAAAGACACTGCGGCAAGTATTCTTCATAGTTCATTAACGAACGACGGAAAGAAAGTCTTAATTACACACTATGCTGACCTGCTGAAGTTTATATGCAAGAATTACTTTGGGTGGGATGGACAGAAAGACGAAAAAGGCAGACAGATGTTACAGTATGTAGGCACAGATGTTATCAGAGTTCAAGACCCGACATTATGGGTAGACTTCGTAGCTAAAATGCTTAAATACTTCCACTCCAATTGGGATTATGTAATCATTCCGGATTGTAGATTCCCAAATGAGATAACAGTCATGTCTGATGCTTTTGATACAGTTCACCTCAGAGTAACAAGGAAAGACTTTGAAAGTCCTCTGACAGAGGAACAGCTAAAGCATCCGTCTGAAACCGCATTAGATAATGTGGAACCCGACTATTATATTCCAAACAATGGCACAATCAAGGATTTGGAAAGCACAATTATCAAATGGATTAAGGAGAGTTTGTATGAGAATAAAGCGTAAAGGTTATTATGACATTGAATTTGACATTGAGAAATCACTTTTAGAGGGCGGAGCTGTAGATGAAATCTTTTATCTGAAAGACTTGAAACAGCGAAAGCTTTGATGGACTACCAGTTTGACCTTGTCGGCAAAATCGGCTCGATGGCGCTGATTCGCAAAGAGGACAAGGATATTGAGCCATCAGAGCGTAAGCCAATCCTTTTGTATATTACATCAAATGGCGGAGAGGTTGACTCTGGATTTGAATTGATTGATGTTATTTCAAACAGCAAGACACCGGTATACACAATTAACCTCGGCTATCAGTACAGTATGGGATTTCTTATTGGGCTTGCCGGGCACAAGAGATTTGCTACAAGAAATGCAAAGTTCTTAATGCACGATGGTTCTAACTTTATATACAACTCCGGTACTAAAGCACAAGACCAGATGGAGTTTAACAAGAGAGTCGAGGAACGCATTAAGAAATATATCTTATCAAGAAGCTATCTAACAAGCGAAGAATATGATAGCAAACTCCGTGTCGAATGGTATCTATTTGCAGAAGAAGCAAAGGACAAAGGATTTGTTGATAGTATTATCGGCGAAGACTGTGACATGGACGACATCATTTAAGGAGGCTCTATGGCTGCTAAGAAGAAAACTATACAGGAAACCTACGGAGAGGCACCAGAAAAAATAGACGGCCGGTTGTTTTATGGATTGCAGTTAGACGAAGAACAGGTTGCCTTTGCAAATGCTATCTGGAATCCAGATATAGATATTGTATTCTGTAATGCAAGAGCCGGTACGGGCAAGACGACCATTGCAACAGGGGTAGCTAACTTGCTTGTTGAGTATGGCAAGTTCAGAAATCTGGTATACATTATGTCACCATACGGCGAACGCAAGCAAGGCTGGCTTCCCGGAACTATTACGGAGAAAAGCTCAGTCTACTTTGAAGCTTTTTATCAGGCGCTCATTACTTGTAATGTTAACCCACATACTGCTATCAATGATGAGAGTATGGTTAACCAAAAGAATGGGACTGGTTTTATAACTTGTATTACTGATACATTCTTGAGAGGTACAAATCTTGATGATGCAGTTGTTATCATAGACGAAGCACAGAACTATACAGTATCTCAGCTCAAGAAAACCCTAACCAGAATTGGTAAAAAAGTAAAGGTAATTGTTATCGGTCACACACTACAGTGCGATTTAGACCGTCCTGCTGAAAGTGGATTTGCAAAATACATACATCACTTTGCCAATAAAGAAAGAGCCGCGCTGTGCAATCTTACTATAAACCATCGCGGTTGGATAAGTCAGTGTGCAGATGAAGTTGAGGAGTGATTAACCTATGACTAAATTAACCATACTCGTAGATATGGATGATACGATTGAGAATTTTTGCGAGGTATGGGTTGACTTAATCAACGAACACAATGGAACGAATGTGAGTATAAACGATATTAAAGACTGGGATATAACTAAAGCGTTCCCAACACTTGATAAGGAAAGTATATACGCACCTATTCTCACCGAAGACCTGTGGAAGAGAGTGACTCCTCTTCCCGGTGCGGTGGAATATCTCAAAAAGATAATTGATGATGGACACAGGGTTGTAATTGTAACAGCCTTATCACATCACGAAACTATAAGTACGAAGTTCGATAATGTGTTGTTTAAGTATTTCCCATATATCACATTAAATGATGTTGTTGTTACATCTCAAAAGCAACTTGTACGCGGAGACATCCTTATTGATGATGCGCCACATAATTTAGAGGGTGGCGACTATCTGAAGCTGTTATATAATGCTCCGCACAATATGTCATATCCAGCCGAACAGAACGATATGGTTCGAGTGGAAAGTTGGAGTCAAATATACGATATTGTTTGCGATATCGCAGAACGAAGGAGGTGATACTATGGAGCACGATATTATTTTATATTCAACCGGATGTCCTCGTTGTGAAGTACTGAAAGACAAGCTTTCAAGTAAGGCGGTCTCCTACAAAGAAAACAACTCGGTTAAAGAAATGACTGCACTTGGAATTACAGAAGTTCCAATGTTAAAGGTTGATGGTAAATTACTTGACTTCAAAGCAGCAGTTGAGTGGGTAAATAATAAATAAAGGAGGCGCGAGAATGAACATTCCATTAAAAATGAATAAGGATTTTGAAAAAGCAATGGCCGTAATGAATGAGAAGTACGGTGAGGACTTTGAGTTTCTTAATGGTTTTCATGAGACACAACTGAATTTCTCTGACTTCATCGATAGCTTTGTTGACAAAAAGGTTGCAGATGTTACGATTGATGCAAATGCCAACGCATCCAATAAAGATATAAGAAGTCTTATCAATGAGAAGGGAAAGTCACTTGATAAACTGTTTGCATTTAACAAAATCTTCTATGAACTCAAGAAGAAGTACAATTTAAGAACAGCAAAAGAATGGCTTGAATGTGAGCATAGCGGCGCTTTCTATTTACACGATGCCTCATCAACCACATATCTCCCATATTGTTATGCGTATGATTTAACTCGCCTCGCAGAAGAGGGATTGTTCTTTCTGAAAAACTATAATAACCAACCACCAAGACATCTCACAACATTTATTGATGATGTTATTGAGTACATAAGCTATATGAGCAACAGAAGTTCTGGTGCTGTAGGTATCCCCAATATTCTTATTTGGACATATTACTTCTGGAAGAAAGACTGTGAGACAGGATTTTTAATTAAGAACCCTGACTATTATATCAGACAGTCTTTCCAGAAACTTATCTACAGATTAAACCAGCCATTTATGAGAATCGACCAGACGGCGTTTGTTAATGTATCAATCTTTGACAGAAACTACATTGAGTCGCTATTCGGTGGTGTTAAGTACCCTGATGGTACATATGTGATTGACTGCGTTGAGGAACTGATTGAACATCAGAAAATATTTATGGAAGTCGTATCACAAATTAGAAGTGAGAATATGTTTACTTTCCCGGTACTTACATATAGTCTGCTATATCAAAACGGTAAGTTCGTAGATGAAGAATTTGCTCGTTGGTGCAGTGACCATAACACTACTTGGAATGACAGCAATTTCTTTGTTAGCGGAGATGTAACTACATTAAGTAACTGCTGTAGACTTCTTTCTGATACATCGAAGCTAAATGCTTTTATCAATTCTATCGGTGGTACAGCATTGTCTATCGGTTCAGTTAAGGTTAACACAATCAATCTGATGCGTATTGCATTAGAAACTGAATGTGATGAAAAGAAATATCTTGCGATGTTGAAAAAGAGAGCAACGCTTTGCTGTAAAACTCTTGATGTTGTAAGACATATTATAAAACGAAATGTTGAAAAGGGTTTACTGCCTAATTACCAAGACGGTGCGGTTGAAATGGATAAGCAGTATTGCACAATGGGTATTTTGGGATTGTATGAAGTCATCGAAGCCTTTGGATATACAAGGGTAGACGAACTTGGATATACATATTACACGGATGAAGGCATTGATTTTGCTTGTAAGATATTTGAAGTTCTTAACGAGGTCAAAGATTCGTTTACAGATGAATACTCTTTCAATATTGAAAGCGTTCCGGCCGAAAGGGCGGCGGTTATTCTCTGCCAGAAAGACAACGCTCTTTATGATTTGAATAAAAAGTTCATATATTCAAACCAGTGGATTCCGCTTTCCACAAAATGTACTATTAAGGAAAAGCTACATCTTAGTGCTATACTTGACGAAAAGTGTAGCGGCGGTAGTATAGCACACATTAACCTTGAAGCTAACTTCCCAAATACAGATGTAGCGTGGGATATGCTTAACCATATTGCGCAGGCAGGAGTAATTTACTTTGCTTTCAACACACGAATTAACGAGTGTAAAAACCACCACGGTTTTATAGGTACAGACATCTGTCCTACCTGTGGAGAGCCGGTGTATGACACATACCAGCGTATCGTAGGATACTTAGTTCCAACCAGAGCTTATTCAAAAGATAGGTTTAAAGAATTTACGACAAGACAATGGTATGAGTATGCAGAAATGCTAACCGAATAAGGAGAGTAACACATGATTATAAGGGCAATCGTGGATGAAGATTTTGTACAATACAAAGAGCCTTGTATGTATATTGGCACTGCGTTCTGTAATGGCAAATGCTGTACTGAAGCAGGTGTTCCGTTGTCTGTTTGCTTGAATGATGCGTGGCGGGGAACCGCCACCATCGCAATGGTAGATGAGGCAATTATCCAAAGGTATCTGTCGAATGATATTTCTAAGGCTATTTGTTTTGCAGGACTTGAACCATTTGAGCAGTTTGATGAAATGTTTAATCTAATATCCAAACTGCGTAAGGAGTATCGTTGCGATGATACTGTGGTTATATATACCGGATATTACAAAGAGGAAATCTCACAGCAGGTACACGCGTTACAAATGTTTGATAACATCATTATAAAGTTCGGAAGATTTATTCCAAACCATACAAAGCATTATGACGAAGTTCTTGGTGTTGAGTTAGCATCAGATAATCAATATGCAGAGAGAATTAGTTAGGAGAAGCTCATGAGAGATGAAGAAAGAATAAGAATTCGCTTTGAATTAACAGATGAGTGTGGCAATAACTACATCAGTGAAACCAACGGAGAGGTGTTCCGCGACCTTGACGAAAACGATATCGATATAATAGGAAGACAGCTTAATATATTCTTAAAGCAGTGTGGATACTACAGAAAGAATGACTATATCTTTATGGAGTCTGTCACTGAAGAAGAATATGATGCCATTGCAGAATTTCTTAATGAATTGAGAAATAGAAAGGTGGACGAAAATGACGATTAGACAAAATCCAGATAAGGATTATGCTAAAAAAGTGAGGGACAAACTTAAAGATAACGGTGGGTACTGCCCGTGCCGTATCAATAAAAACGAAGATACAAAGTGTATGTGCAAAGAGTTCCGCGACCAGATTGAAAAAGGCGAAGAGGGGATGTGCCATTGCGGTTTGTATATTTCGGAGGTAGAATGATATGATAATAATAAATTTATTCGGTGCTCCCGGCTCTGGTAAATCTACTGGAGCAGCATACATATTCTCTCAGCTGAAGATGCTTGGTGTAGATGCTGAGCTCGTAACAGAGTTTGCTAAAGATAAAGTGTGGGAAAACAACACAGAAGTTCTTAACAATCAGACATATGTTTTCGGTAAACAGCATTTCAGAATTAGTAGATGTGCAAACAAGGTAGATGTAATTGTAACAGACAGTCCTCTTCTCTTGTCGGCGCTATATAATAACTCTGAATTGCTTGGAGAAGACTTTAATGATTTAGTCGCTAAGATTTTTAAGTCATACAATTCGATTAACTATTTTATATCTCGGAGTAAATCCTATAATCCAAACGGAAGACTCCAGACAGAAAAAGAGAGTGATGAGCTTGCAGACAAAATCAAAGAGCTGCTCAATAAGTACGATGTTAAATTCACAGAAACAAGCGGTAATACGAATGGGTATGATAAAATCGTAGATGATGTATATCACGAGTTAGTTCTGAAATCAGGGATGAAAGCGTGATGCTATGAATAATTACATAATAGTAATAATGGTCATTATTTTTATTGCTTATATATTTATTGACAATAATAATTTAAGACCACGATTTTAATACATAAAGGAGAAACCACGGTGAAAGTAAATATTAAAAAGTTACACAACGGAGCAATAATTCCAACAAGAGGTTCTGACGAGGCTGCAGGTTATGACCTATATGCTTATATCTCAAGACAGAGCGAAACGATTTATCCGGGTGAAACCAAGGTAATAGGCACAGGTATTGCACTTGAAATTCCAAAGGGTTATGTTGGACTTGTATATGCAAGAAGCGGTCTTGCTACAAAGAGAGCTCTTAGACCAGCTAACTGTGTAGGCGTTATAGACTCTGACTACAGAGGTGAGATTGGTATAGCCTTACATAATGACGGCAAGGAAGCACAGACTATTCAGATTCATGACAGAGTTGCACAAATTGTAATTACGCCTTATCTATCTGTTGAATTTAATGAAGTAAACGAACTTAATGACACGAATAGAGGAAACGCTGGATTTGGAAGTACGGGAGTTAGTACAGAAACGAACTACAAACAGTCAAGCCTATTTGATAAGGAGATATGATATTCCCAAGAGGATTGCGACTGGATTCAGGTATTCTGGGTGTCCCGACTATATGCCTAAGGCGGGCATTAGCTCGCCTCTACTATTTAAGAAGGGTGATTAAATGGAAAAGAAATTTTATTTTGTTGAAGACATCATTAAGATGTTGAATGTATCTAAGGCCACAGCCTACAGAATTATACATAACCTTAATGAAGAATTAAAATCTGCTGGATATATAACCATAGCTGGTAGAGTGCCGGTAAGCTTTTTTGAAAAAAGATTTTACGCAGATATTGATTATTCAGAAAAAATATGATATAATATAAAAGTGAATAAGTTGCTAATGTATATAGTTTGTGCGTACTAAAAGCGTACTAATATTTTTAGTAGTCGATTTTTTTCATAATAAATCCGTAGAAAATTGAGAATAAAAAGACAGTAATATCCCATTTTAAACGAGTTAGTAAATGTTCGGGACAGAGTGGGAATGATGTACGAAACGGCTGAACACCGCATAAATACTGGGTTTTTCGAAAATTAAAAGGTGTTTTGGCAACGATTTGGCAACATCTGTATTATTCATAATAATTAAGAGCTAACTGATTTTTTGTAAAATCGGTTAGCTCTTTTTGTCTTGTCATTTTTAATTTATTGAAAATGACACAGATTATTTGCTTTTAGAAGATTTTTTTGCTTCGGTGAAAATATCGCTGATTTGTTGTGACGGAACTTTAACCCATTTTTGTGTTGTATCAAATTCGGGGTAATGATAACGCCATTCGTCATATTCTTCTTTGGTGATATTGCCGTCATAAAACTTTTTGGCGGTTTCAAGCCAAGCAAAAAGCATTTTATGAAGATTAGCGGCAGAGTTGCCTTTTGATGTATCAACACGCAAACAAACATCTCCGTCTGTTTCTTCAATTTTTACGCCGTATATATCTTCCAATGCAAAGAGAGTGTGCATTAAGCCAACATAGCTGTCAATGTTGGGAACATTTAAGGCAGCAGGAGAAACTTCTAACACTTTGGCAAGGTCATTTGTTAAATTCTCTTTCGGTGTTCTTGTGCCCGATTCATATTGTGCCATACGAATATCAGCAGTCTTTTCATCAAAGCCGACTGCCATACCTAACCATTTTTGTGTCATACCTTTAAGATTGCGTAAAAAGCGTATTCTTTCACCTATTGCCATAATTTACTGCTCCTTTTTAATTTCTTATAGGTAGTATAACATATATGTTTAGTGTTTGTCAAGATAATATAAACAAAAAAGTTTAATATTTTTTCAAAAACCACTTGACATAAACAAAAATGTTTAGTATAATGATATTGGACTTAAACATATAAGTTTAATTTATCGCACAAGGAGGTGAAAAATATGGCAAATAACACTTTTCTTAAAGTAGAAGATGTTGCCGAAATTCTCGGCGTATCAAAATCATACGCATATAAAATTGTCAGAAGCCTTAACGCAGAGTTAAAGGAAAAAGGCTTTTTGGTGGTTTCAGGGCGTATCAACAGAAGATATTTTTTAGAAAAAGCGTGCTATGGCACAGATAAATATGATGAAAGGAATGAGTAAAATATGGCAGTTTACAAGGAAGAAAAAACAAATACTTGGCGAGTTATATATCGCTACACCGATTGGAAAGGTGAACGCAGGCAATCACAAAAGCGTGGCTTTGCTACAAAGCGAGAAGCACAGGCTTGGGAACGGGAGCAGCTTAATAAAACAAAGGCTGATTTGGATATGACCTTTGCGAGCTTCGTTGATACATATACGGAAGATATGAAAAGCCGTATTAAAGAAAACACTTGGCACACAAAGGAGCATATAATGCGAACAAAGATTTTACCATATTTCAAGAACAGAAAGATGTGTGAAATTGAGCCAAAGGATATTATTGCTTGGCAAAACGAAATGATAAATTCCGTTAAGAGCGATAACAAAAAATATTCCCCTGTATATCTTAAAACGCTTCACAATCAATTAAGTGCAATTTTCAATCACGCAGTAAGGTTTTACGGATTATCTTCAAATCCGGCAGCAAAAGTCGGTAATATGGGTAAGGAAAAGAACAAAGAAATGCAGTTTTGGACACAAGAGGAATATAAAAAGTTTGCAGAGGCGGTTATGGATAAGCCTGTTTCATATTATGCCTTTGAGATGTTATATTGGTGCGGTATTCGTGAGGGTGAGTTATTGGCATTAACACCGTCAGACTTCGATTTTGAAAAATGTACGGTTGCAATTACAAAATCATATCAGCGTTTTGACAGACGAGATGTGATAACAGACCCGAAAACACCAAAGAGCAATCGAGTTGTCAAAATGCCCGATTTTCTCGGTGAAGAAATACAAGATTATATCAAACAGCTTTACCACATCAAGCCTGATGAAAGAATGTTTGAAATAACAAAAAGTTATCTTCATCACGAAATGACAAGGGGAGCAAAGGCAGCAGGGGTTAAACGCATAAGGATACACGATATTCGTCATTCGCATATTTCCCTTTTAATAGAAATGGGATTTTCAGCGGTTGCCATTGCTGACCGAGTAGGACACGAAAGCATTGATATAACATACCGATATGCACATCTGTTTCCGACAACACAAACGGAAATGGCAGATAAATTAAGCACAATCAGAAAAGGAGATGAAGAAAATGTCAGCTAAAAATTTAGACAGCCACAAACGATGGAGAAATATCACAGTAGGGTTTCGGGTTTCTGCCGAAGAAAACGAACTAATAAACAAGGCAGTAAAGTTATCGGGACTACCGAAACAAGAATATTGCTACCGCAGATGTTTAGGTCAGGACATTGTTGTAGTGGGAAATCCGAGAGTATATAAGGCACTCAAAGATGAATTGCAGAATGTATTAACCGAGTTAAAGCGTATCGAAAACGAGAATGTGACAGAGGAATTACTGCAAACAATTCAGTTGATTACCTTAACTCTGCAAGGCTTAAAGGAGGACGAGTAATGAACACAAAAAAAGAAATGACTGCTCCGATTACATCTGTTGGCGCAGATGAAGAACAGTCAAATAGTATTAAAACCAACACTATTATATCCGATTATGACGAAAATTGCAATGCTTCTGATGATATTTTTCAAGAAATGCAAGAAGAATTTCAAAGAAGTTTGGAGCCGTCATGTTTGAAAACAGTTTCTATGGATAAACTTTATGACACAGTTTACAGGAGCAGGCCGCCGATTATTGACGGCTTGCTCTATCCGGGAACATATCTTTTTGTAGGAGCACCTAAACTTGGAAAGAGCTTCTTAATGGCGCAGTTTGCATACCACATAAGCACGGGTAAAAGCCTATGGGGATTTGATGTCAAACAAGGCACGGTTTTATATCTTGCTCTTGAAGATGATTACCGAAGATTGCAGGAGCGTTTTTATCGAATGTTCGGTGATGAAAGCACAGACGATTTGTTTATAGCCGTAAATGCAGGTCAGCTTGGAAACGGACTTGATGAACAGCTTAACAGATTTGTAAATGAGCATACTAACACAAAGCTGATTATCATTGACACCTTGCAAAAGGTCAGAGAGTTCGGCGGTGATAAGTATAGCTATTCCAATGATTACGAGGTCATAACAAGGCTGAAAAAATTTGCTGATAATTTCGGTGTTTGTCTGCTCCTTGTTCATCACACAAGAAAGCAGCAGGCAGACGATAAATTTGATATGATTTCAGGCACAAACGGATTGCTCGGAGCAGCAGACGGAGCGTTTATGCTACAAAAGGAAAAACGCACTTCAAACAATGCGGTTCTTGAAATATCCGGCAGGGATCAGCAAGACCAAAAGCTGTATCTTGTAAGAGATACGGAAAAGCTGTTGTGGGATTTGGAAAGGTTAGAAACGGAGTTATGGAAAGAACCACCAGAGCCGATATTGGAAGCGGTTGCAAAGTTTATAACCTCCAACAATCCGCAATGGTCGGGAAGTCCTACCGAGCTTGTAGAAAAATTACAGGTTGATATGGCTGCAAATGTTTTGACATTAAAGCTCAATGTAAACGCAGGGCGGTTACTCAATGAGTACGGCATACGATATGAGTATGGCAGGTATCACGCAGGTCGCAGAGTGAAATTTTCACTTATAGAAAATTGAATTTTGCGTGACGGTGTGCGTCGGTCGTGTCGATGATTTTGATAGTGGTGGCGGTACTAAAAACACCGTCACCACCGTCACAGACCGACACGGATTTTTGGATAGGAAAGGATTGGATAGGATATGAAGAAAGTACAAATTTCAAGAGAGCTTTTTCTAAATCTGATTCGCTATCATTTTGCAGAAATGTATGAGCTTGAGGAAGATATAAAAAATGAGCTTGAAAACAAATTAAATTTAATGGTAATGCGTGAGTATTACACCACATATAAAACTGCTCCCACAGAGCAGGAGCGTGAGGAAGCACGCAAAAAATATCTCGATGAAAGAGGTGTACCTGAGAGCTTCAGGTGGTGATTCCTCTTTAAGAGATATTTACGGGAATGTGCCACATTCCCGTGTAGGCAATTAAGGAACGAAAGTGACGGATTGCAGATAGGTGAGAACGAGAAAATTTTGAGCGTTCTCCACCATTGCAGACGGCGGAATTTTTGTTGAAAAATATCTGCCGTTTGCGGTGTGTGTAGCCACAAGCAGCACACACTTCGGCGGTAGCCGAACAAGCCCTCTGCAAGAGCGCAAACAATCGTAGATTGCCGCATTTTTGTTGGCTCTGCTGACAAAAGTGCATTTGCGTTACTTTTGACAAAAGTAACAAAAGAAAAATTACTATAAAAGAGTACCCACTCTAACAGAATTGAGGTGAAAATGAATATGCAAAGAACAATATCCATAATGACAGGTAAAGGCTCGGTTAATCATAATGACCGAAAATTTACGGCACAAAATGTTGACAAGGAACGGACAAAAAATAATGTTGTGTACTGCAATGAAAACATCAGAACAGTATATCATAAATTATTTGATGATGCCGTAAAAAGATACAATGCAAAACAAACTCGCTCGGATAGAATTATCAAAAATTATTATAAAAAGATAAGTCAAGAGAGCAAACAGGAAAAACCTTTTACGGAGATAATAATTCAAATCGGCGATAAGGATAATATGGGTGCTGAAACGGAAAACGGACAACTTGCAAAGAAAATCCTTGACGACTATATGAAAGGCTTTCAAGAAAGAAATCCAAACCTATATGTATTCTCTGCTCACTTACATATGGATGAAGCAACACCGCATTTACATATTGATTTTGTTCCGTTCACTACGGACAGCAAACGAGGACTTGACACAAGGGTATCAATGAAAGGTGCATTAAAGCAGCAAGGGTTTAGCGGAACAGGTCGGAGTGATACGGAGCTTAATCAATGGCGTGATTCCGAAAAGGAAGTTTTATCAAAAATAATGCTTACACACGGCATTGAATGGGAGCAGAAAGGAACTCACGAAAAGCATAAATCCGTTAGCGAATTTAAGAGAGATAAGCTCATAGAGGAAGTCGAAAATCTGCAAGAACAAAAGAAAGACTTGTTGCAAACAATGTCAGCATATAAGCAGGCAGAAGAATATGCACATCTTACAGTACAAAAAATCAAAAACAATGACGATTTTGATATACCGGAGCCTCCGTCATTGATGACGGCAAAGACATATAAAACAAAATTTATAGAGCCGTTCATAAAGCGTATTATGAAAATAATTGAAAACCTTGCAAGGCGGTGTTATAGGGCGGAAAAACTTGCTGAACAGGCAGAAGCAAAAATCAGACCGTTAGAACAGAAAAATAAAGAGCTTGAAAATCGGCTGTGGTATAAAAATATGGCACTATCAAAAGCAGAGGTTAAGGTCAGAGATTTTGACAGAATACGAAATCATTTCGGCAAAGAAACAATAAACCAATGGCTGAAAGAAATAACAAGGCTTGGCAAAAACAGAAGTAAAAGCAGCAAGGAAATTGAAAGATAAAATATCCCTTTAATCACTGGTACAGGAATGTGCCACATTCCTGTGTGGGTGGTTAGCATAATAAAAATGACAAAACATTATAAAATTTATATATTCTAACTATTGATTTTTGGAGTAATATGTAGTATAATTTAAGAAAAGATTTGGAGGCGGACAAATGATTAACTTTTCTTGCTAATTTATGTTTAACATTATAGGGCTAAAGAGCCGTTATTTTGTTTTCGTGAAAGCAGGAAAGCTATATCTATAACTCCGCTGTATAAATAATATTATACTGTTTATTTGAGTCATAGGAAAATGCTTTCTTATGGCTCTTTTCTTTTGCATTGGGAGGTGTTTTAATGAACGATAAAATATCTATTACACATATTTATCTTCAAGCAAGGTTGATTTGTTTTGGCAGTGGTTGCTTGAAGTATCATTACTGCCGGTAATATCAACTCAAAACATTTGGAAATACAGTTTTAGAGGAGTGATAATAATGTCTTTAATAAATGTAAAAGATTTAACTTTTGCTTATGACGGAAGTTATGAGAATGTATTTGAAAACACAAGTTTTCAGATTGATACAGATTGGAAATTAGGTTTTGTTGGCAGAAACGGCAGAGGTAAAACCACATTTCTGAATATTCTGTTGGGTAAATACAAATATAGCGGAAATATAACTGCATCTGTTAGCTTTGAATATTTCCCGTATGAAGTTGAGGATAAAACCAAAAACACAATAGAAATTTTCTATGATATTTGCCCTAATTGCGAGGATTGGGAATTTATGCGTGAAATATCTTTGCTCGAAGTTGATTTTGATGTTTTATACAGACCTTTTTTCACACTATCAAACGGAGAGCAGACGAAGGTTTTACTTGCAGCACTATTTCTTGTTTCAAACAGCTTCTTGCTTATAGATGAGCCTACAAATCATTTAGACGAAAATGCGAGAAAAATTGTAGGCGATTATCTATGCAGAAAAAAGGGGTTTATATTAGTTTCGCATGACAGAAAATTGCTCGATACTTGCACAGACCATATTTTATCTGTAAATAAAACAAATATAGAAGTACGAAAAGGCAATTTTTCTACTTGGTTTGAAAACAAAACCCTGCAAGATAATTTTGAAATGAATGAAAACAAAAAATTACAAAAAGAAATTTCAAAACTATCACAGGCGGCAAAGCGTAGTGCATCGTGGTCTGATATGGCAGAAATGAGCAAATACAATACTAACAATTCCGGCTTAAAATTAGATAAGGGTTATGTAGGTCATAAGGCTGCTAAAGCAATGAAACGCTCAAAAAGCATTGAAGCAAGACAAGAAAAAGCTATTTCGGAAAAGTCAAAATTGTTACACAACATAGAGGAATACGAAGCACTTGCGTTAGCTCCTGCAATCTATACAAAAGATAGGCTGGCAGATGTAAGCAATCTTTCTTTATACTATGATAATAATAAAATTTGTGAAAATATCAGTTTTGAAATTAAAAATGGTGATAGGATTGCTTTATGCGGAAAAAACGGTTGCGGAAAATCAAGTGTTTTGAAACTGCTATGTGGTGAAAAAATCAAATACACAGGTGATGTGTGTATAGGCAATGGGCTTAAATTTTCCTATGTTTCGCAAAACACCGATACATTACAGGGCAACCTTTCAGTGTTTGCAAAAAACAACGGAATTGATGAAAGCTTACTCAAAGCAATTTTGAGGAAACTCGACTTTTCAAGGGAACAGTTTGACAAGGATATATCCGATTTCAGCAACGGACAGAAAAAGAAAGTCTTGATTGCAAAAAGTTTATGTGAAAAGGCACATTTGTATATATGGGACGAACCGTTAAACTTTATTGATATTTTTTCGAGAATACAAATCGAAAATGTGATTTTGGAGTATAAGCCAACGCTGATATTTGTCGAACACGATATTTCATTCAGAGAAAAAATCGCAACCAAAGTTGTAAATATGTAACCGAAAAAATCGTGGTACAATTTGCTTAATGAGTAAAAGGTATCACGATTTTATTTGCATACTGTGTAACGCAATAGAAGCTCATTTTTGAGGCTTTGAATATAAAACCATTACCTTTATGTTTTTTGCATATTTTAACCGCATAAAATGAGCGTTTTTAACCTCTATTGCGTGACAAAAGTAGAACGATAGAAACCTATTTTTGAGGGTGGAAATATAAAATCCTTACCTTGTAAATTTTGGTTTTTGAAAACCGTATATAAAGGGCGATTTCGCACAGCTATTGTTCCACATACTAAGTTAAAAATTATGTAGGCAAAATTTATATAACTAATTTTTGCAAAAGCATTGATTTTATTGTGGCTTTGATGTATAATATGAACTGTCCAATGGCAACAATATGGCAACAAAAAATCGGATAGTCCATAGGTTGTGGATAATACAGATAACTACAATACCTCGTGATAAAATCTCTAAACAGAATTGTTTAAGATTTCTTTATCAGGAGCGAGTGGGAGTAAAATGAAAAATCCCCGAAATCCGCATAAACAGTGGATTTTCGGGGTTATTTTTTGCCTTTTGAGTACATTTTGAGTACAAAATTAAAATTATTTTTCAGAAGAACACTTGTGATGAACTATAAATGCTCTTGCTTCACTTGGTCTTAAATCCCAATGCTTTACAAGAAGATTAGCAATAGTGTTTTCGTCTAAATTTGCTTCAATTAAAGCAGCAGTTGCTCTGTCTATTCCCAAAATGGTTTCGTTGAAAATTACATCATCTATACGCTGATTACATCTTTCTCTTATCCCATCTAAAAGTTCAGGTCCAAAGCCAGAAAATCCTTTTTTTATTCTACTGAATGTATTGTTTTCTTTTTGCATATAAAATTTCCTTTCATATATGATTAAGCATAATATCGGAGTGTTGGAGTTCAAGCTCAACAACTTCCTTTTGCTCTTTTAAGCTATCTAAAATTTTGATAAGTTCCTTATCTGATGTGTCGCTGATTTCAGCGGCACATTTTTCGTATCTATGGTTAATCCTTTCCCATTTCAAAAGATCACTCAATATCTTGTCGGACTTTAAGTAATACATAATCTTGTTTGCGGGAATTTCTGCACTATCATTTTTGGCGTTAAAAAAGTTTGAAATAAAAGGGTTTATTTCAATACAGACGGTATCGGCATTTATCATTCCATTTTCTTCTCTGTCACCTTTTAATGATATAATCTTCGTTTTTATGAGCATTATCATAAGTCCCATAAAATCGCCGACAGTTTCAAGCCTGATGTTATTTTCAATTCCGGCTATCGCAAATGAGCTTATGCCGAGTGCTTCGGCTATTCTGTCAATCTGCGGTGCTTGAGGCACCATTTTATTTGTTTCGTACTTTCGTATAGATACAGGATGTATGCCGGAAAGCTCAGCTAATTTTGCTTGAGTAATACCTATACGGGTGCGGAAATATTTTATTTTTTCGCCGATAGTCATAACCTTTTCATCCCTTTTGTAGTTTAATCGCTATCATTATAACACATAAAAATTAAAAAGTCCATACAATTTGAAAAAAATCATCAAATGTTACAAAAATATTAATTTTCAAAATTACTCTTGACATAAAGTAGCGAGTTCGCTATAATGTAAATGTAGCGATACCGCAACAACAAATTAAGGAGGTAATTTGTATGACGGAAAACAAAATATATATCACAGCTCATGAGCTTTCGGATATGTTGGGTGTGTCTATGGGATATGCTTATAAAATTATACGAAAGTTGAATAATGAGCTTGAAAAATCGGGCTATATAGTAATCGCAGGTAAAGTACCGAAAGGTTATTTTGAAAAACGGTGGTTCGGTTATAACGCGAAGGAGGTTTGATTTTATGAAAGCGGAAAAAGACAAGAAAACAGGAAATTGGCTGATTCAGTTTAGATATACGGATTGGCAAGGTGTGAGAAGAAAGACGACAAAGCGTGGTTTCGCTACAAAACGAGAGGCTGAGGAATATGTCAGAAATTTTCTTGCATCGCAGCAGGCGGATTTCAATATGAACTTTGAACAGTTTTTAAAACTTTACTATGAGGATATGGAACCGCGACTACGTGAAAATACTATGAAAAACAAAAAGTACATCATTGATTTAAAAATTTTGCCGTATTTTGCTCAAAAAAGTATAAACAGCATAACAGCCGCTGATATACGTAAATGGCAAAATGAGCTAATTTCTCAAGGTTATTCTCAGACTTATTTGAGAACTATCAATAATCAACTTACCGCAATATTTAATTATGCGGTCAAGTATTATGATTTGAAAAATAATCCTTGTAGAAAAGCAGGCGGCATGGGTAAAAACAAAGCTGATGAAATGAAGTTTTGGACAAAAGAGGAATTTTCAAAATTTATAGACGGTGTTATGGATAAGCAAAAATCCTATGTTGCGTTTATGATATTATTTTGGACAGGTATGAGGTTAGGAGAACTGCTTGCACTAACACCGGCGGATATTGACTTTGAAAATAAAACAATTAGTATTTCAAAATCGTATCAGCGAATTGGCGGAAAAGATGTTATAACACAACCCAAGACTCCAAAATCAAAGCGGGTTATAACTGTTCCGGATTTTTTGCTTGCAGATATAAGGGACTATATGGATGCCATATACTGCTTGCAGGATAATGACAGATTATTTCAGATGACCAAATACTTTATGGAACATGAAATGCAAAGGGGTATCAAAAACAGCGGTGTAAAGCGTATTCGTATTCATGATATTCGTCATTCGCATTGTGCACTTCTATTTGAAATGGGTATTACACCGCTTGAAGTCGCAGACCGTTTAGGGCATGAGCGTGTAGAAACGACAATGAATGTATATGCACATATCTATCCGAACAAACAAAGAGCATTATCGGATAAATTAGAGAAAGTTTATCAGGAGGATTTGCAATGAGCGGACTTGATAAAAACAGATTCCTTAACACAACAATCAGTTTTCGGGTTTCGCCGGATGAACGTCTTGCACTTGAAGCGAGGATTAAGGTGTGCGGAATACCAAAAGGCGAATATTTTATAAAATCGCTGCTACATCAACGCATTGAAATCTCTGTCGGCAAGTACAAAAGCGACAGGCTTGCTCTCGAATTAAAGAAACTGCATGAGGCATTTGAAAATGCCAAATGTGAAAGTGCGGTGCTCTGTGAATGCAAAGCACTATTAGAACAATTACAGGAGATTACGGCTGATAATGAAAAGTTATCAGCCGGCGACTTCAAGACTATAACTTAACTTAGAAAGGTGGGTATCTGTGAATGGGAAATTCTTTACAATGCAAAATGATATATTCAGATGTGGGTTATCGCCATATGAATTTATGGTATATTCGTATCTTGTGATGAAAGCGGACAGAAAGACAAAAACGTGCTATCCGGCAGCAGCGAAGATTTCGGCAGACTGCAACATAAGTATATCTCAGGTGCGAAAGGTTACCGCCTCTTTGGAAGAAAAGGGCTTCATCACAAAAGAGATGCGATACCGTAAGACAAATAACGGTAAAAATCATCAAACGAGCAACCTCTACCACATAGAGCCACTGCCTACACAATACGGAGGTACTCCCTCCATATTAAATACCCACTCCCTGTCTGATAAAGAGGGGAAATAAATATATCAATAACCATTTAACAATACTCATTTATCAAAAACCACTACAACAAGAAGGTGAGGTTGTGGATTTAGAAACAGAAAAATTTACTTATTATCTTGATGAATGTTATTTTCATCCGGAACGAGATAAAGAATTTTCGTCTGAAACCGAAAAGACATTGTCAAGAAACGCTATGGAATTACTTTGGAAGAAGGAAAGCATTAAAGTGCACGACATTACATATTCCAACGAGGAAATACGGCAAAAATTACTTGATGACATGATGCCCGAGATTTTAGACAGAGCTGTTGAGGTTTATCGTGAAGCAAAAAGCGTAAAATCAGAAACGGCATATCTTGCAGGTTGTATTTTCAGAACACTAATAGATTATGACGCGTACATAGAACGACTGTTCAGACAGACTTACAAATATTAAAAATTTAGGAGGAATCACAATGAAATCAATATTTGAACAGAATGGTGGAACATACCAAAAAGTTGGAGATTACTATATCCCCAATTTATCAGTACCTGAAAACAGGTATGAAATCAGCAAATACGGCAGAATGAGATTGCGATTTATTAAAAGCGAAAGAAGATGCTTTTACAGCTATCTTATGACAACAGGAAAACTGTTTGAGCATCTGCACGAAGTCGATGTCAAGGCACAGAAAATTATGGACTGTTTTATCAGAGATGCAGAAAAATCTGCTCCGGATAAAGCTACTCATCAAATGGAATGGGTTGGTTACATGAACAATGCTCGGCATAGTGCAGAGGAGATTATAAATCAGAGATTGATTTATGTTTAATGTTGTAACAAGCACTGAATTTGGCATTACAAATTCTATTTTTAAGGGATACCCCTAACACCCCGATTGGAAAGGAGCTGCGATTATGCGCAACAGAACAAAGACATTTTCCGTCAGACTGAGTGTCAATGAATATGAAATACTTAACAGGGCAATAGAAAAATGCAACATGACAAAATCCGCATTCATACGAATGGTTGCAAATATGTATTTACCCAAAGAACGACCGCCAGATGGTTATGAT
>OLSB01000173.1_pt1 | contig 76038 bp, 81 predicted proteins | sample 1672071 | NCBI WGS metagenome assembly OLSB01 (sample SAMEA3136642, study PRJEB25190) | human gut metagenome | biome: human gut; feature: human-associated habitat; material: faeces | place: Austria | collected 2013
TATGGGTAGAAGTTCCAAGAAATGCAGAAGTAGTATATAAAACAGCAGGATTAAATATAACAGAGTTTTCTGCAACAGAACTTGCTTCAATAAAGACAGATTTAGTAAATTATGCTAAAGATTACAGAGCATCTGGTTGGGACGATACGTGGTATTCAGGATGTGGAATAGCAGATTTGGGAACTTATACAGATAAGTATAATAAAATGCTAAAAAGTGTATATCAAAATGGAGGATTTTGGATAGGAAGATATGAGATAGGAATAGATGAAAATACTATTAGAAATAATTCTAATAAAAGTACAACAACAAACCATACTCCTGTTATAAAAGCAAACAAAATACCATACAATTATATAACATGTAGCCAAGCAGAAAGTTTAGCAGAAACATTTGCACCAAGTGGATATACAAGTAGTCTATTGTTTGGATTGCAATGGGATTTAGTATGTAAGCATTTAGAAACAAAAGGAACAAACCCTGGTACAACAGCTACATCATTACAAAATGCAATAAAGAGTAATAGTACGGATTGGGGAAACTATAATAATGCGAATTTTGACATAACAAATACAGATGCAATGTATTCAGAAGATTATGGTGCAAGTTGGAAAAAAGTATCAGAAGAAGCAGATAAAAAATATCAAAAAGCATCAAACAAAATGGTCTTATTAACAACAGGAGCAGAAGCAAGAAACAGTATGTTAAATATATGCGACCTAGCTGGAAATGCATCAGAGTGGACTCTAGAGAAGACTTCCGACTTTAGCGCTCCATGTGCTCTTAGGGGTGGCCGTTACTTCAGCATTGGTTCTAACGTTCCAGCTTCTTACCGCGGCAGCAGCGGTGCGACCTACAGCAGCAACCTCTCTGGTGCTCGTGTTTCACTTTATTAAGGTAGACCTGGGTCCTGGATGCGATAAACCAGAACTTAGCACAAGCTAAAGCCCAGAGCGATAAATAAGGCAAACCCTTGGAATAGGGTAGAAAAATAAAATAAAAGAGTAGGTAGGAAACGCTTTGAACCTAGAGCGAAAGCTCAAGGTACAAGACGTTCCTACCGGACTAGTCCTACCGGACTAGTCCTTAATTTTTTGCAAAATTTAAGGACGGTTAACATAAAAATAAAATGGAGGTAGGAAAATGTCAGGTAAAAACAGTTTTTTAGAAATTGTAAAAAATTTAGAAACAAAAGAAGAAAATCAAGGTTATATTATTTTAATAAGATGTGGAGCATTTTTTATATCAATTGGAGCAAATGCAATAATTCTTTCAGAAGAATTAGGACTAAAAACTACTTGTATGGTAAAAGGTATATGCAAAATAGGAATACCAATAAACTCGTTGTATGATTATATTAAAAGATTAGAAAAGCTAGATTACAGTTTTGTTATATATAATTATTCAAAAGATGAAATGATAGAAAACGGTAAAAGATATGCAGAAGCATATAGAAATAAAGGAAAGTTTATATTAAAAGAACAAGTTACAATAAAATGCGAACAATGTGAAAAATACAAAAAAAGTTTTGACAATATAAATATATTTGAAGAATTAAAAAAACTACAAACTCAAAAGGAAAAAGAAAGAAATGAAGAAAATCAAAAATATAAAGCGAGAATATGACCACACTTTTTAGAAAAAAGTTGTTGCATTGGCAATGAAAATTTTGCCTTTTACAGATTTCCGTAAGAAATTTTAAAAAAACATTGACAACGATAGAAAAAGATTATATAATAAATAAGCATGTAAGATAGCGTTGAAGTGAAATGTGGCTACAACCATTGAAAAAACCAGAGGTTGGAGGGAACTTTCATGGAGCATGTCGTGGCTTAGACCAGGCGGTAAGGTTTATAAATAAAAAGCACTTATCCCAAGATATTCATGCAAAAACTTGGGCTTTTATATTGGTGATAAATAGAACACCAGGGTGCGTTTATAACTTCCGACCAAGAAAAATATTTTAAGGAGGGAAATTACATGGCAAAAAAACAAACAACAGAGGTAACAAACGGTAAAATTAGAATAAGATTAAAAGCTTATGATCCAGTAGTTTTAGAACAGTCTGCTGAAAAGATAGTAGATACTGCTAAAAAAACAGGAGCAAAAGTTTCAGGACCTATTCCATTACCAACAGAAAAAGAGATAGTAACAATTTTACGTTCTCCTCACAAAGATAAAGATTCAAGAGAACAATTCGAAATGAGAACACATAAAAGAGTTATAGATATTCTTTATCCTACACAAAAAACAGTTGAAAGTTTAACAAAAATTGAACTACCAGCTGGTGTAAATATAGAAATCAAATAAAACAAATCAATTAAGGTTGAAGGTTGCGACAACCTAAAATAAGAACAACAAACCAAGCTAATAAATTTGAAAAAATATTATCACTATTCAAATTTATAAGCCAATAGTTAGGAGGAAATAAAAAATGAAAAAAGCAATAATAGGAAAAAAAGTTGGAATGACACAAGTATTTGATGAAAAAGGAAAAGTTATTCCAGTAACAGTTTTAGAAGCTGGACCATGCGTTGTAGCACAAGTTAAAACAGTAGACAACGATGGATATGACGCTGTACAATTAGGATTCGGCGATGTTAAAGAAAGCAAAGTTAATAAACCTGTAAAAGGTCATTTTGCAAAATCTAAATTACCATTAAAGAAACATTTAAGAGAATTTAGATTAGATTCAATAGAAGGAATTAAAGTTGGAGATGAATTAAAAGCTGATGTTTTCGCAAAAGGAGACAAAGTTGATATTCAAGGAACTTCAAAAGGAAAAGGATTCCAAGGATGTATAAAAAGACATGGACAACATAGAGGTCCAATGGGACATGGTTCTATGTATCACAGAAGACCAGGTTCTATGGGTTCTACATCAACACCAGGTAGAGTATTTAAAGGTAAGAGACTTCCAGGACATATGGGAAGAAATACTATAACAATACAAAATCTAGAAGTTGTAAGTGTAGATTTAGATAAAAACGTAATATTAGTAAAAGGTAGCGTTCCTGGAGCTAATGGAGCAATACTAAAAATAAAATCAAGTGTAAAAGCATAGGGAAGGAGGAAGAAAAATGCCTAAAATAGACGTATATGATATAAATGGAAAGAAAGTTAAAGAGCTAGAATTAAATGAAAATGTATTTGGAATTGAACCAAATGAAGCTGTAGTACATAGCGTATTAATAAACTTTCTAGCAAATCAAAGACAAGGTACACAAAGTACAAAAACAAGAAGTGAAGTTTCTGGTGGTGGAAAGAAACCATGGAGACAAAAAGGAACAGGTAGAGCAAGACAAGGAAGTACTAGAGCACCACAATGGATTAAAGGTGGTATAGCATTAGGACCAAAACCTCGTTCATACAAATATACAGTAAATAAGAAAGAAAGACAATTAGCTATCAAATCATTGTTAAGTTCTAAAGTATTAGAAAAAGAATTAGTAGTTGTAGATAGCTTACCATTAAAAGAAATTAAGACAAAAGAAATGGTAAAAACACTTTCTAACTTAAAAGTAGAAGGAAAAGCATTAATAATGCTTCCAGAGAGAAATGAACAAGTTCAAAAATCAGCAAGAAATATTAATGGAGTAAAGACAACATTAGTTGAAACAGTTAATGTGTATGACTTATTAAAATATAATAAACTTGTACTTACATTAGATACAGTAAAGAAATTAGAGGAGGTGTACGCTTAATGAGACCAGAAGACATTATAATAAAACCAATTATTACAGAGGAAAGTAATGAAGGGCTACAAGAAGGAAAGTATACCTTTAAAGTAAACAAAAAGGCTACAAAAGTTGATATTGCAAATGCGGTAGAAAAACTTTTTGAAGTAAAAGTATTAAAAGTAAATACTATGACAGTAAAAGGTAAAGAAAAAAGAGTAGGAAGAAATGTTGGTAAAACATCAGATTGGAAAAAAGCTATAGTTACTATAGATACAAATCCATCAGATAAAACATATCTTGCTAAAGGTGGAAAAGAGACAAAAGTTTCTAAAAAGTATAAAACTTCTATTGATGAGTTTATGGGAGCTTAATATATTAAACTAAATTTATTAGTAAGAAATATAGCCATGCTATATCGGTTCTAATAATTAAGATACTATAATAAAGAAAATCAATAGTTTAAAATTAACGAGAAGCAACTCGGATAATAAAAAATATCTGCCTATGCGGGGCAGGAAAAAATAATACGTAAATATAAAAATTAAAAAGAAACAAATTAAAGTGAGGAACACTAGAAAACGAGAAAAAATAAGAGATGTACATTTAGTACATTAAGAAATTTTAACAATGTGATCCAATAGATTAAATTGTTTCGAGAGGAGAATGAAATGGCAACAAAAAAATTCAGACCAACAACTCCTTCATTAAGAAATATGACAGTATCTGATTTTGCAGAGATAACAAAAAAGACTCCTGAAAAATCTTTATTAGCAGTAAAGAAAGAAAAAGCAGGAAGAAACAGTTATGGAAGAATAACAGTACGTCACCAAGGTGGAGGAAATAGACAAAAATATAGAATAATTGATTTTAAACGTCAAAAAGAAGATATGAAAGCAACTGTAATTGGTATAGAATATGATCCAAACAGAAGTGCAAATATAGCATTAATAAAATATGAAGATGGAACATTAAGCTATATATTAGCTCCTATAGGATTAAAAGATGGAGATACAGTTATGTCTGGAGAAAAAGCAGATATAAAACCAGGTAACTGCATGAAATTAGAAAATATACCAGTTGGTACTTTAGTTCACAATATAGAAATTAATCCTGGTCAAGGTGGAAAATTAGTAAGAGCTGCAGGTCAAAGTGCACAACTTATGGCTAAAGAAGGTAAATATGCTAATTTAAGATTACCATCAGGAGAAATGAGATTAATAATGTTAAACTGCAGAGCTACAATAGGAACTATTGGAAATGCAGAATATGAAAATATTAAATTAGGAAAAGCAGGAAAAACAAGACATCTAGGAAAACGTCCTGAAGTTAGAGGTTCTGCAATGAACCCAGTTGATCACCCTCATGGTGGTGGTGAAGGAAAAGCTCCAATAGGACACGCAGGACCAATGACTCCTTGGGGTAAACCAGCACTTGGATATAAGACAAGAAAGAAGAATAATAGAACTGATAAATTCATAGCTAAAAGGAGGAAATAATAATGTCAAGATCTAGTAAAAAGAAGCCATTTGTTGAAGAAAAACTATTAAAAAGAATAGATGCAATGAATGAAAGTGGAAAAAAAGAAGTATTAAAGACATGGTCTAGAGCTTCAACAATATATCCACAAATGGTTGGACACACAATAGCTGTCCATGATGGCAGAAAACATGTTCCAGTATATATTACTGAAGAAATGATTGGACATAAATTAGGTGAATTTGCTCCAACAAGAACATTTAAAGGACACGCAGGAGATAAAACAACAAAAAAATAATAGTTAAAGATTATGATTTAACCAAAAGGAGGTAAATAAAGTGGAAGCAAAGCAAGCAGAAGTACAAAATGAAGTATTAAGTGCAAGTGCAACTTTAAAATATGCTAGAATTTCAAGCAGAAAAGTTAAAATTGTAGCAGATTTAATAAGAGGAAAAAGTGCAGACGAAGCTTTAGCAATAGTAAAATTTACACCAAAAGCATCATCTGTAATTATAGAAAAATTGCTTAAATCAGCAATAGCAAATGCAGAAAATAATCATGGAATGAAACATGATAAACTATATGTGGCTGAAATTTATGCAAATCAAGGACCTACATTAAGAAGAATAAGACCAGCTGCAAAAGGTTCAGCTGTAAGAATTAGAAAAAGAACAAGTCATATAACAATAGTTCTAAAAGAAAGAGACTAAAAGTAAGGAGGATAAAGAAAAATGGGACAAAAAATGAATCCAAACGGACTAAGAGTTGGAATCATAAAAGACTGGAACTCTAAATGGTATGCAGATTCAAAACATTTTGGAGAATACCTAGTAGAAGATCACAAAATCCGTGAATATGTTAAGAAAAAACTATATGTTAGCGGAATTTCAAAAGTAGAAATTGAAAGAACTGCTAAATTTGTAAAAGTTAATGTATATACAGCTAAACCAGGTCTTGTAATAGGAAAAGGTGGAAATTTAGCTGAAAGCTTAAAAGCAGAATTACAAAAAATGATTAATAAAGATGTAAATCTAAATATTATAGAGGTTAAAAGCCCAGATTTAGATGCTCAATTAGTTGCTGAAAATATAGCAGGACAACTAGAAAGAAGAATTTCATTCAGACGTGCAATGAAACAATGTATGCAAAAAACAATGAAAATGGGAGCTTTAGGAATAAAGACTTCTGTATCAGGTAGATTAGGTGGAGCTGATATGGCAAGAACTGAATTCTACAAAGAAGGAACAATACCACTTCAAACATTAAGAGCTGATATTGACTATGGATTTGCAGAAGCAAATACAACTTATGGAAAAATCGGTGTTAAAGTTTGGATATATAAAGGAGAAGTTCTTCCAGCTAAGAAAAAGCAAAAGGAAGGAGGAGACAAATAATGCCATTAATGCCAAAAAGAACAAAATTTAGAAAACAACAAAAAGGTAGAAATAGAGGAAAAGCAACAAGAGGTAATGTAGTATCTAATGGAGATTACGGAATACAAGCATTAGAAGCAGGACAAATTACTTCTAATCAAATAGAAGCAGCCCGTGTTGCTATGACAAGATATATAAAAAGAGGTGGAAAGGTTTGGATAAAAATCTTCCCAGATAAACCTATAACAAAGAAACCAGCAGATACTCGTATGGGTAAAGGTAAAGGTTCAGTTGAGTACTGGGTTGCAGTAGTAAAACCTGGTAGAGTATTATTTGAACTTGCAGATGTCAATGAAGATGTTGCAAGAGAAGCTCTTAGACTTGCTGCCAATAAACTATCTGTTAAGTGCAAATTTGTTAAAAAGGAAACTGAAGTAGGTGGTGAATTAGATGAAGATAAATAAAATAAGAGAAATGTCTTCACCAGACTTGGAAAAAGAATTAGGAGAATTAAAGTCAGAATTATTTAAATTAAGATTTAGTTTAGCAACAAATGGACTAGATAATCCTATGAAAATAAAAGAAGTTAAGAAAGACATTGCAAAAATAAAGACAGTATTAACTCAAAGAGAGTTAAATGGAGAAAAAGTTGAAGTAGCTAAAACAGAAAAAGTTGAAGCTAAAAAAGTAGCTAGTAAAGCTAAAAAAGAAGAAACAGCTGCTAAAAAAACCACAAAAAAAGTAGCTAAAAAAGAAAGCAAATAATATGAATATAAATTCTTTGATATTTATATTACAAATATAGATATTTTATAAGAAAGGAGATTAATATGGAAGAAAGAAATCTTCGTAAGACAATGATAGGAATTGTTTCATCTGATAAAATGGATAAAACAGTAGTTGTATCTGTTGAACAAAGAGAGATGGATAAGATTTATGGTAAAATAAAAAAGAGAACATATAAATTAAAAGCTCATGACGAAAACAATGAATGCAAGATTGGAGATAAAGTTAAAGTTATGGAAACAAGACCTTTATCTAAAGACAAGAGATGGAGAGTTGTTGAAGTTATAGAAAAGGCAATAATAAAATAATAAAAGAATAAAAAAAGGAGGTACTAGTTAATGGTACAGCAACAAACAGTATTAAGAGTAGCTGACAATACAGGAGCTAAAGAAATTATGTGCATCAGATGTCTAGGTGGTTCATATAGAAAATATGCTAGAGTTGGAGATATAATAGTTGCATCTGTTAAATCAGCAACACCAGGTGGCGTTGTAAAAAAAGGTGAAGTTGTTAAAGCAGTTGTTGTTAGAACAAAAAAACCTATAAGAAGAGCTGACGGATCTTATTTAAGATTTGACGAAAACGCTGCAGTTATAATAAGAGAAGATGGAACTCCAAAAGGAACTCGTATATTTGGACCAGTTGCAAGAGAATTAAGAGATGGAGATTATATGAAAATTCTTTCACTTGCACCAGAAGTTCTATAGAATCTAAAAATAATGCTAACAAAATAGAGTTAGAAAAATTAAAATTCTAACATTCAAAATGTGAGGTGAAAATAAATAATGAAAATAAAAAAAGGTGATACAGTTAAAGTTTTATCAGGAAATGATAAAGGAAAAACTGGAGAAGTTCTAGAAGTAATACCAAAAACAGAAAAAATAATAGTTAAGGGTATTAATATAAGAAAAAAGAGCGTTAAACCAAGAAAACAAGGAGAACAAGGAGGAATAGTTCCTTCAGAACATAGCATACATAGTAGCAAAGTAGCTTTAGTATGCCCAAAATGTCAAAAAGCAACAAGAGTAGGTTACGTAGTAGAAAAAGACGAAAAAGTTCGTGTATGTAAAAAATGTAATGCTAAATTAAAATAGTAAAGGAAGGAGGTCTATAAAGACTTATGGAAATATTAAGAGAACAATATGAAAAAGAAATAATACCAGCTTTAATGAAAAAGTTTAATTATAAATCAGTAATGGAAGTTCCAAAGTTAGACAAAATAGTTATCAACATTGGTTTAGGAGATACAAAGGAAAATCCTAAAGAATTAGAAAATGCTGTTAACGATTTAACACAAATAACTGGACAAAAACCAATTATAACAAAATCTAAAAAAGCAATAGCTGCATTCAAATTAAGAGAAGGTGTGCCAATTGGATGTAAAGTTACATTAAGAAAAGGAAAAATGTATGATTTTGCAAATAAATTATTCAATGTAGCACTTCCAAGAGTAAGAGACTTTAGAGGAGTACAAGCAGATTCTTTCGATGGTAGAGGAAATTATTCAATGGGAATAAAAGAACAACTAATTTTCCCAGAAATTGAATATGAAAAAGTTGACAAAGTAAGAGGAATGGATATTATATTCGTAACTACTGCTAAAACTGATGAAGAAGCAAAAGAATTATTAAAATTATTAGGAATGCCATTTAAAAATTAATTTTATAAAGTGAGTAGTAGAAGGAATAGGTTAAGAAAGGAGAAAGCTAATGGCTAAAAAATCTTTAAAAATAAAGCAGGCTAAACCACAAAAATATCAAACAAGAGAATATAATAGATGTAAATTATGTGGAAGACCACATGCTTATATTAGAAAATATGGAATTTGCCGTGTATGCTTTAGAAAATTAGCACATAATGGAGAAATTCCAGGAGTAAAGAAAGCAAGTTGGTAGAAATAATTAAAAATTATTGAAACAATACACTTGTGTTAAAATAATTTTTTTAAAATTGATAAAATAATGCGAGATTTTCATTAATTTTTAGAGAAGGAGGGAAATAAAAAGATGGTTACTACAGATCCAATAGCAGATATGCTAACAAGAATAAGAAATGCTGGAAATTCAAAACATAAAACAGTTGATGTACCAGCTTCAAATATGAAACTAGCAATAGCAGAAATATTATTTAAAGAAGGATATATAAAATCTTTTGAAGAAATAAAAGAAGAAAATAATCAAGGAATAATTAGAATCACATTAAAGTACACAGAAAAAGGTAAAAAAGTAATAGATGGATTGAAAAGAATTAGCAAACCAGGATTAAGAGTTTATGCATCTAAAGATGAGTTACCTAAAGTATTAAATGGATTAGGAATTGCTTTAATTTCTACATCTAAAGGAATAATGACAGATAAAGAAGCAAGAGCAGCAGGATTAGGTGGAGAAGTTCTAGCGTATGTATGGTAGAACAATAAGAAAGGAGAATAAGACATGTCAAGAATAGGAAATATGCCTATTGCAGTACCAGCAGGTGTTGAGGTAAAGATAGAAGGACAACATATTACTGTAAAAGGACCTAAAGGAAGTCTTGAAAGAGACATACACCAAAATATAAAAGTTGAATTAGATGGAAATGAAATTAAAGTTTCAAGACCAGATGATACAAAAATGAATAAAAGTCTACACGGAACAACAAGAGCCTTAATACATAATATGGTTGAAGGTGTTGTTAATGAATTTAAAGTAGAATTAGAAATAAATGGAGTTGGATACAGAGCTCAAAAAAAGGGAACTAAATTAGTAATGAATTTAGGATATTCACATCCAGTAGAAATGGAAGCACCAGCAGGAATTAGTTTTGATTTAGCAGATGCTAACCACATTACAGTTAGAGGAATAGACAAAGAACTAGTTGGTCAAACAGCTAATGAAGTAAGAAGCAAGAGACCACCTGAAGTATATAGAGGAAAAGGTATTAAATATGCTACAGAGCATATTAGACGTAAAGAAGGTAAAGCTGGTAAAAAATAATAAATTTTAATTTAAAACTACGTCTTGAGTTGTTAAAATTACCAGTTATACTTAAATAACTACATTCAGAATTAAAGTAATTAATACAATAGTTTACCTTAATTTAAAGAAAGGAGTAAGATTCATGGTAGGAAAGACAGACAGAAAGTTTGAAAGAGAAAGAAGACATATTCGTGTACGTACAAAAATAAGTGGAACACCAGAACGTCCAAGATTATGTGTTTATAGAAGTAACAAAAACTTATTTGTTCAAATAATAGATGACGTTAATGGAGTAACATTAGTAGAAGCATCTACATTAAATAAAGAAGTAAAAACAAAAAGTGCAAACAAAGAAGCTGCAAAAGAAGTAGGAACTTTAATTGCAAAAAGAGCACTTGATAAAAAGATAAAGACAGTTGTTTTCGATAGAAGTGGCTATCTATATCACGGAGTTGTAAAAGAATTAGCAGAAGCTGCAAGAGAAGCAGGGTTAGAATTCTAATACAATTTATAAATATAATTATAAAAATATTATAAAATTATTGAAATTTCCAAAGAAGGAGGGAAAAGTAGTGCAAGAAGAAAATAAGGCAGAGTTAAAAGAGAAAGTAGTAGCAATTAATAGAGTTGCCAAAGTTGTAAAAGGTGGAAGAAATTTCAGATTTAGTGCAGTAGTTGTTGTTGGAGATGGTGCTGGACATGTTGGAGTTGGAAATGGAAAAGCAGCAGAAGTTCCAGACGCAATAAAAAAAGCTATTGAAGATGCTAAAAAGAATTTAATAGAAGTTTCAATTGTAGATACAACTATACCACATGAAATTATTGGAAAATTTGGAAGCGCTAATGTTATGTTAAAACCAGCAGCTGAAGGTACTGGAATTATCGCTGGAGGAAGCGTTAGACCAGTTCTAGAACTTGCAGGATATAGAGATATAAGAACAAAAATAATTGGAACAAACAATCCAAGAAATGTTGTTTATGCAACAATTGAAGGATTAAAAAATATGCAAACAGTAGAAACTGTAGCTAAAAAAAGAGGAAAAAAAGTTGAAGAAATAATGTAGTTTCCTTAAATAAAACAAAATTAGGAGGTGTAGTCACAAAATGAAATTAGACGAATTAAAACCAGCACAAAAAAGTACCAGCAGAACAAGAGTTGGTCGTGGAGTTGGATCAGGTCTAGGAAAGACATCTGGAAGAGGACATAAAGGACAAAAAGCAAGATCTGGCGGAGGAGTAAGACGTGGATTTGAAGGTGGTCAAACACCATTATATAGAAGATTACCTAAAAGAGGTTTCACAAATATTCATGCTAAAAATTATACAGAAGTAACATTAACAATGTTATCTAAAGTAAAATCTGAAAACGTTACAGCTCAAACTTTAGTTGATGAAGGAATAATCAGAAAAGTTAATGATGGTATAGTAATTCTTGGAACTGGTAAATTAGATAAAAAATTAAATGTATCAGCCGTAAGATTTACAAAGTCAGCTAAAGAAAAAATTGAAGCTTTAGGTGGAAAGGCAGAGGTGATCTAATTGTTTAAGACCATAAAAAATGCGTTAAAAACACCAGAAGTTAGAAAAAAATTACTATATACATTATTATTAATAGTAATTTTTAGACTAGGCTGTTATATAACAATACCAGGAGTAGATACATTTACTTTGGCAGAAGAAATGAGTAATGCAACTAATGGAGTGACAGGACTTATAGATACAATATCTGGAGGTGCTTTCTCAAGACTTTCTATATTTGCAATGTCCATTACTCCATACATTACAGCATCAATCGTTATACAATTACTAGGAATGGTAATACCATCACTAGAAAAATTGGTTAAAGAAGGCGGAGAAGAAGGAAAAACTAAAGTAAACAAATATACCAAAATGCTTACAATAGTTTTGGCTTTAGTTGAAGGACTAGGAATATTCTTCTCATATAAATCTTCAGGAATATTCTTGGATACAAGCTTTTTAGGAGGCTTAATGACTGTTATTTCTTTAATGGCAGGTACAGCAGTTCTAATGTGGCTTGGAGAACAAATTACAAATAAGGGAATTGGAAATGGTATATCTTTATTAATATTTGTTGGTATTATAGCAAGATTACCACAAGGAATTACTACTGTTTGGAAATTAATATTTGCTACTGGAACATTTAGCACAGTTGGATTAATTAAAGCTTTAGCTTTAGTAATAGGAGTTCTATTATTAATCACAGGAGTTGTATTTATTCAATTAGCGGAAAGAAGAATTCCTGTACAATATGCTAAAAAAGTAGTAGGAAGAAGAATGGTAGGAGCACAAAATACTCATATACCACTTAAGCTAGCAATGGCAGGAGTTATGCCAATAATATTTGCATCATCATTCTTAACATTCCCTGCAATGATAATTCAGATATTTGCAAAAGATATTGCAACTCAACATGGTTTTTGGGCTGGAGTATATAAATTCTCTATAGCTTCATCATATTCAGGATTTGGAGCAGGATATACAATTGCAAATGCATTAGTATACTTATTATTAATTTTAGGATTTACTTATTTCTATACTTATGCAATGTTTAATCCAGCTGAAATATCAGGAAATATTAAAAGAAATGGTGGATTTATACCAGGAATAAGAGCAGGAAGACCAACAACAGATTACTTATCATCTGTAATATCTAAATTAACATTAGTTGGAGGATTATTTTTAGCATTAATTGCTATTATACCAATGCTTGCTAGTTTAACAGGTGTAAATATTGCTTTTGGAGGAACATCTATACTAATTGTAGTAGGTGTAGCATTAGAAACAATACAACAATTAGAATCTCAACTTGTAACAAGACATTACAAAGGATTCTTGGAATAAAATAAAAACGGCACTCTTTATGAGTGTTGTTTTTGATTACAATTAAATGTTACGTGAATAATGAAAATGTGTAAAAACATATTGTAAATAATTGGAATTGTTGATATAATTTTTACTAGACTAATGAATGACATTAAATCTAAACAAAGAAAAGGAGCTTTTATTATGAAAACAGATATAAAACAAATAATAGAAGAATATTTAAAAATTTTCCCAAATGAAAAAGAAAAATTGAATAAATTGAAAAGCTTAATAGATAATAATGAAAACAATTATAACAATCTTTTTAATAGAAAAAACTTTGAGGGACACATTACTGCAAGTGGGTATATTTATTCAAAGGCTGAAAAGAAAATATTATTATTGGAGCATAAGGCTCTAAAGAAATTTCTTCAACCAGGAGGACACGCAGAATTACTAGATAATGAGATTATAGATACAGCAAAAAGAGAGATAAAAGAAGAAACAGGATTGCAAGATTTGGAATTAGTAAATATTGCGATTAATAAAAATATTCCGCTTGATATAAATACACATTTTATCCCTAAGAATGAAAAGAAGAAAGAAGATGGACATTATCATCATGATTTTAGATATTTATTTATAGTAGATAAAATAGATGATGTAAAAATAGATTTTTGCGAATCTAATGGATATAAATGGATAAACATGAATGATATAAGAAATAGTGAAAATTTCAAAGGTGTAGTTGAAAAAATTCTAAAATTGTTAAATCAAAAGTACACTATATTTTCAAATATAGCAATGAGAACAATTACTTTTATTTAGTACAAAAAGGAAATGCTGTTAATTTTATTCATAATGCTGTAATGTATGATTTTATTTATTTAGTTATGAGTGAAATGATAGTTGCTGCGCAAGCTTTAAAAGATAATAAAGTAAATTATACTGAAGATAAGAAAATTTTAGAGCTAGATGATACAACTAGAGCTAAAATAGCGGAAATATGGTTAGATATATTCAAAAATGGATGCTTTTAAATGCGCTGATTGACAAACTAAGTGAAATACGCTAAAATAACATATATGCTATAAATATAAATTAAAGATAGGAATTCAAATTAAAAGGAGATTTTATTATGTATTTAATAATGTTAGGAGCTCAAGGAACAGGGAAAGGAACAGTGGCAGGAATATTAAGTAAAAATACAGGATGGCCACAAATTTCAACAGGTGATATATTTAGAGCAAATATATCAGAAAAAACAGAATTAGGAATCAAAGCGAATGAGTACACATCAAAAGGAATTTTAGTTCCAGATGAGATTACAGTACCAATGGTAATAGATAGATTAAGTCAGGAAGACTGTAAAAATGGAGCTATATTAGATGGATTTCCACGTACAGTAGAACAAGCAGAAAAATTAGATGAAATATTAGCTCAAAAAGGCAAAAAAGTAGATTTAGTTTTAAATTTAACAACACCAAGAGATGAAATAATAGAAAGAATTTTAAATAGAAGAGTATGCTCGAATCCAAAATGTAAAGAAACATACAATTTAAAGATGAAACCATCAAAAGTAGAAGGAATATGCGACATTTGTGGATCAAAACTAGTACAAAGAGAAGATGACAAAAGCGAAGAAGCTGTAAACTTAAGACTAGAGACATACGAAAAAAAGACAAGTCCATTAATAGATTTTTATACAAAAAAAGGTATATTAATTACAGAAGAAGTAAGTCAAAGAATTAATAGATTAGGACAAGATGTAGCAGAAGATTTATTAAAAAAATTAAAATAAAAACTTGTTTATAAAGAAGGTAAAAAAATTGATTAGTATAAAAAACAATAAAGAAATAGAAAAAATGAGAGAAGCTTGTAGAGTTGCTGCTCTTGCACAAAAGGCAGTAGAAGAAGCAATTAGACCAGGAATTTCAACTTTAGAGCTAGACAAAATAGCAGAAGATACTATGAGAAAAAATGGTGCGATACCAGCAGAAAAAGGATATCCAAGTGGAATAAAAGGGGTTATGGACTTTCCGGGCTCAATATGTTCATCTGTAAATGATGTAGTAATTCATGGAATACCATCAAAAAGGGAAATATTAAAAGATGGTGACATAGTAAGCATAGACTTGGTAGCTTATAAAGACGGATTCAATGGGGACTGTGCAAGAACTTACTTTGTAGGCAATGTAGATAAAGAAGCAAAAAGATTAGTAGAAGTTACAAAACAATCATTTTTCGAAGGGATAAAATTTGCAAGAAAAGGTTGTAGATTAGGAGATGTTTGCCATGCTATAGGTGAATTTGTGGAAAAAAACGGCTATAGTGTAGTAAGAGAATTTCAAGGACATGGAATAGGAGAAAGCATGCACGAAGATCCAGGAATTCCTAACTATGGAAAAGCAGGAAGAGGGATTCGCCTAGAACCAGGCATGACACTCGCAATAGAACCAATGGTAATATTGGGAAAACCAGATATTTTAGAGTTAGATGATGGTTGGACAATAATAACAGAAGATGGTAGTTTGGCAGCTCATTATGAAAATACAATTTTAATTACAGAAAATGAGCCAGAAATATTGACATTATTGTAAAAATGTTATATACTATATTAGCTATTGTTTAAAATAGCTATATTATATTCTAAAAGGATATTAATAGAAAATACGGAGGGAAAATAATGTCAAAAGAGGATGTTATTGAAGTAGAAGGAACAGTTGTAGAAACTTTACCTAATACTAATTTTAAAGTAGAGTTAGAAAATGGTCATCAGATATTAGCTCACATCTCTGGAAAATTAAGAATGAATTACATAAAAATTCTTCCTGGAGATAAAGTTAAAGTGGAATTATCACCATACGATTTAACAAGAGGAAGAATAACTTGGAGAGCAAAATAATATCTAATACTAATATATATAACAATAAAATAAATTAGGAGGTGCGTGACAATGAAGGTTAGACCATCAGTAAAGAAAATTTGTGACAAATGTAAAGTAATAAAAAGAAAAGGTGTCATAAGAGTAATATGCGAAAATCCTAAGCATAAACAAAGACAAGGATAATTAAAAATTTAGATATTAACACAAATCGAGATTAGCGGCTGTTAAATATTAAAAAATATTTAATAAATTTAAGGTTTGTGTTTATATATATGCTTTAAAAAAGTTAAAGACTAATTTAAAAAATAAAATTTAGAAGTAAAATTAATAAAAAACCTCTATTTTATTTTTTTGAGTTCTGAATATAAAATTAGATTAGTGCATTTCACCTTTAACTAAATATAAGGCAATAAAATAAAAGATATTAAATTAATAAACAAATTTGGAGGTGCAAAAATGGCTCGTTTAGCAGGAGTTGATTTACCTAGAGAAAAAAGAATAGAAATAGGACTTACATATATATATGGAATAGGTCTATCTCGTTCTAAAGAAATATTAAAAAAAGCTGGAGTAAATCCAGATATTAGGGTAAAAGATTTAACAGATGAACAATTACAATCAATAAGAAATGCAATGGATGGTTACACATTAGAAGGTGACTTAAAAAGAGAAGTTGCATTAAATATTAAAAGATTAACAGAAATTGGTTGCTATAGAGGAATTAGACATAGAAGAGGTCTTCCAGTAAGAGGACAAAGAACAAAAACTAATGCTCGTACAAGAAAAGGACCAAGAAAATTAGTTAGTAAAAGCAAAAAATAAATTTTGAAGTTTAAATATCTGACATTTAATTTTTTCAAAAAGGAGGAAATTTAAGAAAATGGCTACAAAGAATTTAGCAAAAAAACCAACTAGAAGAAGAGACAGAAAAAATATAGAAAAAGGTATGGCTCATATTCATTCTAGTTTTAACAATACAATAGTTACATTAACAGATACAAAAGGTAATGTATTATCATGGGCAAGTGCTGGAGAATTGGGTTTTAAAGGTTCAAGAAAAAGCACACCATTTGCTGCAGGAGAAGCTGCAGAAACAGCTGCTAAAGCTGCAATGGAACATGGATTAAAAACAGTTGATGTATTTGTTAAAGGACCAGGTTCAGGTCGTGAATCTGCAATAAGAGCATTACAAACAGCTGGTCTTGAAATAACATCAATTAAAGATGTTACACCAATACCACATAATGGTTGCAGACCACCAAAAAGAAGACGTGTTTAATAAAATAATTAATGATAAATAGACGATTTTAAATATTTAAGGAAGGTGAAATAAAAAATGGCAAGATATAAAGATGAACAATGCCGTATTTGCCGTAGAGAAGGACAAAAATTGTTCTTAAAAGGCTCAAGATGCTATTCAGATAAATGTAGTATAGCTAGAAGAAATTATGCTCCAGGACAAAATGGCCAAAAGAAAAGCAAAATTTCTGAATATGGTACTCAATTAAGAGAAAAGCAAAAAACAAAAGCTTTCTATGGAGTAGGAGAAAAACAATTTAGAAGATATTTCGAAATGGCTTCAAACAGCAAAGGAAAAACTGGTGAAGTATTACTTCAAATATTAGAAAGCAGATTAGATAATGTAGTATATAGATTAGGGTTTGCAAGTTCAAGAGCTCAAGCAAGAATGCAAGTAACACATGGAGCTTTTGAAGTTAATGGACACAAAGTAGATATACCATCTTATTTAGTAAAACCAGGTGATGTAATCGCTGTAAGAGAAGTAAGAAAAGATAATGGAACAATAAAATTAGCAGTAGAAGAAAATAACAGTAAACCACTACCAGCTTGGCTAGAAAAAGACAGCGAAAAATTAAGTGGAAAAGTTATAGCATTAGCAACAAGAGAAGATGTTGACCTACCTGTTGAGGAACATTTAATAGTAGAGCTTTACTCTAAATAATAGGTTATATTAAGTTAAAAGTAATAAATATATAAAGCTAATATATTTATATTAGGAGGTAAAAATGATAGAATTTGAAAAGCCAAATATTAAATGCTTAGAAATGGATAACAGTACAAATTATGCTAAGTTTACATGTGAACCATTAGAGCGTGGTTATGGTATTACAATAGGAAATTCATTAAGAAGAATACTACTTTCTTCACTTCCAGGAGCAGCAATAACATCAGTAAAAATAGATGGTGCTGCACATGAATTTACAACAATACCAAACATTGTTGAAGATGTACCAGAAATAATAGTTAACTTAAAAATGGTAAGACTTAAAATAAGTGATGATGAAGTAAAAACTTTAAGAATCAACTTTGAGGGTGAAGGAGAAGTTACAGCTGCTAACATAGAGACTGATGGAACAGTTGAGATACTAAATCCAGACTTACACATTGCAACAGTTGCTGAAGGTGGAAAACTAGTAATAGAAATGACTGCAAATCGTGGTAGAGGTTATAACAATGCAGAAAAGAATAAAACTGCAGATATGCCAATAGGGGTTATTGCGGTAGATTCTATCTACACACCTGTAAAAAAAGTAAACTATTCAGTAGAGAACACTAGAGTTGGTCAAATGGTAGATTTAGACAAACTTACAATAGAATTATGGACAGATGGAAGTCTAAAACCTTATGAAGCATTAAGCTTGGCAGCAAAGATAATGACAGAACATTTAGAATTATTTATAGATCTATCAGAAATAAGTAAAAATACTCAAATAATGATAGAAAAAGAAGAATCTAAAAAAGAAAAAGTATTAGAAACTTCGATAGAAGATTTAGAGTTATCTGCAAGGTCATTTAACTGCTTAAAGAGAGCAGGAATATCTACTGTAGAAGATCTAACAAACAAAACAGAAGCTGAAATGATGAAAGTAAGAAATTTAGGTAAAAAATCATTAGATGAAGTAACTAATAAATTACATTCATTAGGTTTAGACTTCGCAAGCAATGATGATTAAAGGAAGGTGAAAAAAGTGGCAACAAATAGAAAATTAGGAAGAACAACTGATATACGTTTAGCAATGCTTAAAACACAAGTAACAGACTTGTTATGGCATGGAAAAATAGAAACTACAGTTACTAGAGCAAAAGAAACAAAAGCTATAGCAGATAGCTTAATAGCTCTTGCAATAAAAGAAGCTAACAACTTTGAAGAAGTAGATGTTAAAGTTTCAAAAGCTAAATTAGATGAAAAAGGAAACAAGGTTACAGAACTTGTAAAAAGCAAAAATGGCAGAGAATATCTTAAAGTAGTAAGAGAAGAAACTACAGAGAAAAGAAAGAAAGATATGCCATCAAAATTAAATGCTAGAAGAAAAATAATGCAAAATGTAAATAAAGTAAAAGATGCAGAAGGAAATAATGTTGATATACCAACAAAATTATTTGATGAATTAGCTCCAAAATACAAAGATGTAAAAGGTGGATATACAAGAATAATAAAGAAAGGTCCACGTAAAGGAGACGCTGCAGAAACAGTTATATTAGAATTAATATAGTAAATTATTAATAACGAAATAGGGATAGATTAACAAACATGTTAAGGCTATCTTTATTTTTTGTTTAGAAAACATCCAATTATAATTAATTAAAAATTTATTATTAAACTATAAATAAACGAAAAACTAGAAAGTTCTAGCATTGGAAACTGATAATAAAGTCTTATAATCTTCTAAAGTAAGAACAGTAATAAAATTAAAATCTTTAGAAAAAGTACGTAGAATGTTTAAAGTATTATCTGTGGAATTTAAGTCTACAATTAAAATTTCTGGAATACTTAAATTACAATAAAGTACTTGATATATAAATAAGCGTAAAAAATATTCAATACTATTTTCTTGGTTATGTACTGTAATAACAAAAGAGGTTCCAGTAAAAGAAAGTTTTGGATATTTGTGAATATGAATTATTGCTTTAATAATTTCACATAATCCATATAATGCTAAAACCCACAATATCGAGGTTAAAATAAAATCTAACATATCAATCTCCTAAAAGTTTATTATATAATATGAAAAATATCAAAATAGAGTTAATAAAAATTAAATTTATAAATAAAATATTGTTTCACTAATTAAAAACATATAGTAAGCAAATAAAAAAGACAATAAAGATGAAATGCAAAAAGAATGGTAAATTATTGAAATACACAGCTTTTTGTGATAATATAATCAAAGAATGATGCAACAAACATCAAATAAAAAAAGAATAGAGGAAACTAATTGCAATTAACAGGACAAATAATAGATATAATATACAAAAACGAATTAAATAGTTATACAGTAGCTACTTTCGAAACAACGGAAAAAGAAGAAACTACTGTAGTTGGATATCTACCATTTATTAACCAAGGAGATAATTTAACATTAACAGGAAATATTGTTAAACATCCAGACTATGGAGAACAATTTAAGATAATAACATTTGAAAAAACAATGCCTTCTACACCAGAAGCTTTAGAAAGATATTTAGCTAATGGAAATTTCAAAGGCATAGGTCCTGCCACGGCAAAAAGGATAGTAAAAACTTTTGGAGAAAATACAATAAATGTAATAAAGTTAGAGCCACAAAAATTATCACAAATAAAAGGAATAACAGAAGAAAAGGCTTTAGAAATAGCACAACAGTTTTTAGTAAATTGGGAGCTATGGCAAATTGTAGGCTTTTTAGATAAGTTCGGAATAGGACCTCAAAGTGCAGAAAATGTGTATAAAAAGTTAGGAGAAGATGCTCTAGAGAAAATAAATGAAAATCCATATATATTAATTGATGTAGCAAGTAAAGTAAGCTTTGAAAAAGTAGATAAAATAGCATTAGAATTAGGATTTGAACAAGACAATTATAAAAGAATTAGAAGTGGAATAAAGTATGGGTTAGAAAAAATAGGACTAAATGGAAATTCATGTGTTTTATATGAAAACTTATTAAATTTTGCATGCGACTTATTGCAAGTAGATGCCAATTCAATAGAAGAAACAATAATAAATATGAAAGCAAAAGAAGAAATAGTAATAGAAGAAAGAGAAGAAAATATAGATAATAAAAAAGTGATAAAAGAATGGGTATATTCAAAACCATTTTATTTAGCAGAGAAGAACATTGCAGAAAAGTTGATAAATTTAAGAGACTTTGAAAATTCAAAAGAAATAAAAACTTTAAAAAAAGACTTACAAAAGATAGAAAAAGAGATTTCAATAAATCTATCAGAAAAACAAAAAGAAGCAATAGAAAGTATAAATAACAATAATGTATGTGTAATAACAGGAGGGCCTGGAACAGGAAAAACAACAATAATAAAAGCAATAATCGAATTATACAAAAAGCATGGAATGAAAGCTGTCTTATGTGCACCAACTGGTAGAGCAGCAAAAAGAATGACGCAAACTACAGGAGAAGAAGCAAAAACATTACATAGGTTATTAGAATTAGTAGGGACAACAGATAATAATGATAATTTTAGCATAGACTTGTTAGTAACTCCGATAGATGCAGATATAATAATAGTTGACGAAGCTTCGATGTTAGATATGTTTCTGATGAATTATCTGTTAAAAGCAATATATAAAGGAAGCAAATTAGTTTTAGTTGGAGATATAGATCAACTTCCATCAGTCGGACCGGGAAGTATATTAAAAGATATAATAGAATCAGGAGAGATATACACAATTACTTTAAATCAAATATTTAGACAAGCTGCAAAAAGCAAAATAATAGTAAATTCACATAGAGTAAATGAAGGTAAAAACTTTATAGCAGGAAATACAAAAGAAATAACAATAAATGAAGAAAATATAGAATTATTAGATGATTTCTTCTTTATAAACGAAAATAATCAAGAAAAAATACAACAAACAATAATAAGTTTATGCAAAGGCAGACTAAAATCTTATGGAGATTACGACTTTTTTAATAATATACAAATTATAACTCCAACCAAAAAAGGAAAATTAGGAACTAAAGAATTAAATAATCTATTACAAGAGGAATTAAATCCTCCAGAAATTGATAAAAATGAAAAAGAGTATGGAGAAATAAAATATAGAGAGCAAGATAGAGTAATGCAAATAAAAAATAATTACAATATAATGTGGGAAAAGGAAAACGAAAAAGAATTTAAGAAAGAACTTGGAAATGGTATTTTTAATGGAGAACTTGGAATAATAGAGAAAATAAACAAAGAAGATAAAACAATAAAAGTTAAATTTGATGATGGAAAAGTAGCAGTATATGAAAATTCAGATTTGGACCAATTAGAACATGCCTATGCAATCACAGTCCATAAATCACAAGGTAGTGAATTTGATGTTGTAATACTTGCAATATCGCAAAGTGCTCCAATGCTATTAACTAGAAATTTACTATATACAGGAATGACAAGAGCAAAAAAATTATTAATAGTAATAGGAACGCAAAATATATTAAATTATATGCTACAAAACAATACTACTAGACAAAGGAACACAGGATTAAAATATAAATTAGAACAATTACAATAAGATTAGGGATATATTTATTAATTTTATAAGTAGCAAAAGGAGGAAATAAAATTAATATAATAGAACAAGCACTAAATCTAATCTATCCACCAATGTGTGCTTTTTGTGGAAAAATAAATTCAACATATTTATGCGATAAATGTAAATCAAAAATAGAAAAAATACAAAATCCATGTATTCAAATATATGATAAAGAAGACATTTATTATAATGAGCATATATATCTTTTTACGTATAAAGGGTATATTAGAGAAAAAATAATTGATTATAAATTTAATAATAAATCATATTATTTTAAAACTTTTTCGAAGATTTTATTAAATAATAAAAAGATATGTGAAATTTTAAAATCTTATGATATAATAGTTCCAGTTCCAATACATACCAAGAGAAGAAAAGAAAGAGGATACAACCAAACTGAATTGATAGCAAGAGAACTTGTTAGAGAAATAAATAAAAATACAAATTTAAAATTTGTAAATATATTAATAAAAAATATAAATACAAAACCTCAAAGTACATTAAATAAAAAACAAAGAATAGAAAATGCAAAAAATGTATATCAACTAAAAAGTACAAAAGAAATGCAAGAACTTACACAAAAGAGAATTTTGCTTTTTGATGACATTTATACAACAGGAAGTACTGCAAATGAATGTGCAAAAGAAATAAAACAATTACAACCAAAAAAAATAGGAATATTAACAATTGCAAAAGATTAAATTTCCAAATGAAGGGAGAAAAACGATGGATGATTTAGTAGAAAGCATATTAGATTATATAAGAGCAGATTATACAGACTATGCAATAATGATTAATGGAGAATGGGGAAGCGGAAAGACCTATTTTTGGAATCATAAAATAAGAAATAAAATAGAATCAATGCAAGTAAATGGTAAAAAATATACTACTATTTATATGTCTTTATATGGAATTTCAAACCTAGAAGAAATAAGCAAGAAAATATTTATAGAAACCACACAACTAATGGATAAAAATCTAAAAAAATATATGGGGTCAAAAGGTGAAAAAGTAATTCCAGAATATGCAAAAACAGGACTAGATATGGCGAATTTCTTTGGAGTTACCCAAAATGGTGACAAAATTAATTATGAAGAATTCTTTTCTACTGAAGATAAAGTTCTATGCTTTGATGATTTGGAAAGAGCAAATGTTGATGTTATAGATATTTTAGGATATATAAATAATTTTGTTGAGCATGACCATATAAAAACAATAATAATTTGCAATGAAAAAGAACTTGCAACAAAGCTAAAAAGTAGCAATTTAGAAATGAAAACTTTTATAGCAACATATTTATTAGATAAAGAAAATAAATTAAACATAAAAACAGATGAACCAATGGTAGAGCGTATTCAGGATACAATAGAATATGTATTTGATAAAGCAAATGATTACGAAAGAATAAAAGAAAAATTAATTGGAGAAACATTTGAATATGCACCAGAATTTACTTATATCATAAATGGATTATTGATGCGATATGAAAGATATCCTGAATTAATTAGGTTTTTAAGGCAAAACTCAAACTTAATAACTTCTACATTCAATAAAAGTGGAACTAGAAATTTAAGAATTTTAAAACATGCATTAAATGACTTTAAAAAGATATTTGATATGGTTAGTAAAGAATACCCTAACACAAATAATAGAGTTCTACAAACAATGTTAATATTTACAATAGCTATTTCATTTGAAATTAAAGCTGGAAAAGTTACAAAAGATAAATTTAAAAACATTGAAAACAATGAAGAATATAGAGCAATACTTGTATCTTCAAGAGTATTTATGGATAACAGACAATTTTATATTAAAGAATTCGATAATACCTATTACTATAATTTTAAAGTTGAATACAGATTCTTTAAATTTATAGAATTATACGTTAGAACAAGAATATTTGATATGAAAATTTTTAAAGAAGATATGGAAGTTATTAGAAATACAATAGACACTGATAAATTACCAGGATATAAAAGGCTATTAACAGAAGAATACTGGAAAATAGCAGATGATCAATTTCCAAGTGTTATTGAACAGGTTCTAGATGATGTGAAAAATGGAAGAATTCAGCCAATAGAAATAGTAAAAATATTTGCGTATTTTAGCTATTTTATAGAAAAAAATTTGATAGACTATGATATAAAAACCATAGAAAGTGTTTTCTTAAATGGTATAAACATTGCTTCTGTAAGTTCAGAATATTGTGAAAATGCTGATGAAGAATTATCACAAATTGCAACTGAAGAAGCTGGCGAAGAAATGAAAAATATAATAAAAAGATTTAATGAAGTTAACAAAAAGCTAAAAGATAAAATGTACAAAGAAAAAGCAGAAGAAATATTCAAATGCATACCAATGAAAATGGAATTATTCTATGATAAATTTGCAAAAGAATGCAATACTGTTCCAATATTCAAATATTATGATCCATTCCAAATGTTCCAAAGGATATCTTGTGCAAGTAATGAAGATATAGTAACAATAAGAGAAATGCTAGCTGAAAGAGCAAAACATCATAAACAAGAAATTGAATCAGAAATGCCTAATATAGCAAAATTAAAAAGAATAATGGATGACTACACTGATGGAAAAAGACCAACAATAAAAACTGTAATGATAGAAGAATTCTCTAAAGAATTAGAAAAAATACTAAATAGTTATAAAAAAGAAAATAATAAAGAATAAAAAGATGTGAATACTAAATAGAGAAAAAATAAAGGGGAGTAATAGCAATGCCAATACTGGACAAGACAGACAAAAAGAAAACTGCGGAATTAAATAAATTTTTTAAAACATCACAATACGGAAATTATTATCAAAGTCCAGAATGGGCAGAGATAAAATCAGACAACTGGAAAAATGAATATGTATATTTAGAAGAAAATGGAGAAATTGTAGCTGGAATGTTAATTTTAATAAGAAAAATAGCAAAAGGTTTTACAATGATGTATTCTACAAGAGGTCCAGTTGCTGATTTTAACAATATTTCTCAAATCAACAAACTAATAAAAGAAGTTGAACCTTTGGTAAAGAAATATAAGCCATTTGTACTAAAAATGGATCCAGAAATAGAAGAAGATGAAGAAATAAAAACTGCTTTGAGAAAAAGCGACTTTAAAGTAAAAAGCGATTTTAAAAATATATTAGAATTAATGCAGACTATTAGAACAATGGAACTAGATATAGAAAACAAAACAGAAGAAGAAATAATGGCAGAGTACAGTCAGAAAACAAGATACAATATTAGAGTAGCGATAAAAAAAGGCGTAAAAGTGAGATATTCTAATAGTGAAGATGACTTAAAGAAATTTTATAAACTAATGCAAGTCACAGCTAAAAGAGACCAAATAGCAGTAAGAAGTTACGAGTATTATAAGAAAATTGTAGATGCATATAAAGATAATGCAAGAATTTATATAGCAGAATACAATGGTGAGCCTTTAGCAGCTGCAATAGCAATTAACTATGCTAAAAAAGTAACCTACTTTTATGGGGCTAGTTCAAATGAAAATAGAAATCTAATGCCATGCTACATCATGCAACAAACAATGATAGAATGGGCAATAGAAACTAAATGTAAAGCCTATGATTTTGGTGGAATTTTTAATACAACAAAAGATAATGGATTATACAGATTTAAAGAAGGATTCTGCAGAAAAAAAGGAGCTACTAAATTTATAGGAGAGATAGATAAAGTTTATAATAAACCTAAATACTTTATATTTAGTAAGGTCTTACCAAAAGTAAAAGGACTTATGCTATTTATAAACTCTAAAAAGCAAAAGATGAAAAATAAAAGTAAGAACTAAAAGATAAAAATTAAAATTAAAAATCTAAAATAAAAAATAAAATATAAAAAGTAAAGTGAAAAACAAAATATAAAAAATAAAATCAAAAAATAAAAATAGTGCTAATTATAAAAAATATATTAAATCAAACCCAAAAAATTGAACAGCCTTGTCTAATTTTTTTGGGTTTATTATTTAATAATATACTTTGTTAAATTTCCATTTGCTTACCTAAAAAATTAGCTGCTGATTGAGCTACTTTTTGCTCAACTTCTGTCATTTTAGTTTTAGGATCTTTAGATAAAAGTATAACACTACCTATTGCATTTCCTTCTGATATTATTGGATAAATTACTTGAGCATTATATATCTTATCTCTAGTTTCGTTTTGTGTTATAGGTACAGCTACATTATTATTTTCTTTACTAACGTAATTTTCCTTATCTTCCATAATTCTCTCTAATTCATTACTAATGCCTTTTTCAAGCCATTCTTTTTTTGATGCACCAGATACAGCAATTACAGTATCTTTATCTGTAATACATGCAATATGACCAGTTGTTTTTGTTAAAGTTTCTGCATACTCTGATGCAAATTCAGAAAGTTCCCCTATAGGAGAATATTTTTTTAATATAACTTCCCCCTCTTTATCAGTAAAAATCTCTAAAGGGTCACCCTCTTTAATTCTTAATGTTCTTCTTATCTCCTTTGGAATAACAACTCTGCCCAAATCATCTATTCTTCTTACAACTCCTGTTGCCTTCATTTTTTTCCTCCTCATTATAATTATTTGTTTTATATTTTTTATTATTACAAATAAGGAAGAATTTATTCATTTTTCTATTTTATATTTAAAAATAAAATTACTTTTAAAATTTTATTGCTCAAAAGTCGTCTAAAAATCACCCAAAAGAAACGCATTTTTTCGCCCAAAAAGGGGCGTCCCTATTGGGCGAAAAAATGCGTTCTTCTCAAGCGAAAAGATAAAATAATCTACTTGACAAAATAAAAAAAATGGTTTAATATATAGGAACACAAATAAAATTAGATTTAGAATCTATACTGCAAATGTGCAAAAGGAGGTTGACAAAAGTGGAAGACAAAGGAGTACTTGTTACACAAGAAGGATATGAAAAACTTGAAAAAGAATTAGATTATCTAAAAACAGAAAAAAGAGCAGAAATAGCAGAAAAAATTAAAGTAGCACTTGGATTTGGAGACTTATCAGAAAACTCTGAATATGATGAAGCTAAAAATGCTCAAGCCGAGAATGAAGGAAAAATTGCAGAACTAGAAAATAAAATAAGATATGCCAAAATAATTGATGAATCAGAAATAGATACTAAAACTGTTCAAGTTGGAAATATTGTAAAAATATACGATGAAGAGTTTGATGAAGAAATAACATATACAATAGTTGGCTCAACAGAAGTTGATCTAGCAAAAAATAAAATATCAAACGAATCACCTGTTGGAGCAGCATTAATTGGAAAAAAGAAGAATGATGTTGTTGAAGTAAAAGTACCAGCAGGAACAGTAAAATATAAAATATTATCAATAACAAAATAAATTAAGATAACATAAAAAAATACACACCCAATATTAGACAAAGAGCTAATATTTGAGAGTGTATTTTTTTTATGTCCACTGTTTATTGAAAATCATAACAAGTTATGATATATTTTGTTAAAAGTATAAAATAGGAGGTATTAATATGACACAAGCAGACAAACACTTTATAGATACTTGCAAAAAAATAATAGAAGAAGGATATTCATCAGTTGGAACAGGAGTTAGAACGAGATGGGAAGATGGAAGCGAGGCAAATTATATTTCATTAGTAGGAGTTACTAATGTTTACGATGTTGGAAAAGAATTTCCAATGATAACACTTAGAAATAATTCTCAAAATATAAAAAGAGCAATAGATGAAATATTATGGATTTGGCAAAGAAAGTCAAACAATGTTAATGATTTAAATTCGCATATTTGGGATCAATGGGCAGATGAAAATGGCTCAATAGGCAAAGCTTATGGATACCAAATGGCAAAGAAATATCAATTTAAAACAAAAGAAGGAATAAAAGAAATGGATCAAGTTGATTATGTTTTATATTTATTAAAACATGATCCTGCTAGTCGTCGTATTATGACAAATATATTTAATCATGAAGAGCTAAAAGATATGAGGTTAGAACCTTGCGCTTATGGAACTCAATGGCTTGTGAAAAATAAAAAACTTCATTTAATATTAAATCAACGTTCACAAGATATGTTAGCTGCAAATGGATGGAATACAATGCAATATGCAGCACTTTTATGCATGTTTGCTCAAGTCTCTGGATTAGAGGTTGGAACTCTTACACATAATATAGGAGATTGTCACATTTATGATAGACATATACCATTAATTGAGAAATTAATAGCGGCAGAGCCAAAAGATGTATGTCCAAAACTAAAAATAAATAATCCAACAAAAGATTTTTATGAATTTAAAGTAGAGGACTTTGAAATAGAAGGATATGATTACAACAAAGATATAAAATTAGGAAAAATTCCAGTAGCAATTTAAGGGGGAGAAATGTTAAGTATAATTGTAGCAGTAGCAAAAAATAATGTAATAGGAAAAGATAACAAGCTTATATGGCATTTGCCAGAAGACTTAAAAAGATTTAAAAGATTAACTTCTAATCATACTATTATAATGGGAAGAAGAACATTTGAATCATTAGGAAGAGTACTTCCAAATAGAAAACATGTAATTCTTTGTAACGATGCAAAAATGAATATTGATGATGAAAATGTTGAAATATTAGATGATATTTCTAAATTAAAAAAATACATTGAATCTGATGATGAAAATTTTGTCATTGGTGGCGCAACTATATATAGACTATTAATGCCATTTGCAAATAAAATGTATATTACACATATAAATCAGGAATTTGATGGTGATGTGTATTTTCCAGAGATTTCTGAAAAAGAATGGAAAATAATAGATAGAGAGCCAGGGTTAAAGGATGAAAAAAATCCTTTTGATTATGAATATGTGACCTATGAAAGAAAAAATATATAATTAATTTTTTGTTAATAAAAATAAAGTTAAAGAACAAGAAACTTACTAGATAAAAAATACCACAATGCTCTAACGAGTTTTGTGGTATTTTTATATACTGTTATTATATAAAAGGAGTTTAGCCCTTTATAAAACTATAATCTGATTGCAGCTTCTAAAGCTAATTTAATCATAGAGTTTAAAGAAGTTTGTCTGTCGTTTGCAGAAATTTCTTGATGTTTATAATGAGAATCAACAACACTTAATAAGCAACTAGCTCTTTTTCCTAAAGAGTGAGCATTATAGAATAATGCAAAAGCCTCCATTTCTGCTCCGATAATATTTAAATCCTTTGGAAATCTTGCAATTAGTTCATTTACATCTTTTACATAATAATCAAAACAATCACTACAAAGAGTATTTCCTTTAACATAAGGAATATTTAATTCTTTAGCCGTATTTTCTATAACAGAATTAACCTCTTTATTTGATTCCATTAAATGGCAGTTATTTTCATTAAGTTCATAAGCGTAATTTCCTTCTGTATATGCATTGTCTACTAAAATAGTATCTAATAGATTCAAATTTTCGTTATAAGCTCCGCAAGAGCCAATACGAATAATCGTATCAACATTATAAAATTTGTATAATTCATACGAATATATTCCAATACTTGGCATTCCCATACCTGATGCAAAAACTGTAATTTCTTTACCTTTATAAGTTCCAGTATATCCAAACATATTTCTAACAGAGTTGATAAGCCTTGCATTTTCTAAAAAGTTATCTGCAATATATTTAGCTCTAAGTGGATCCCCAGGCATCAAAACTATTTTTGATATATCTTCTAATTTAGCTTCATTATGTGGTGTCATAAAAACCTCCTAACAAATATTTTAAGATATGCCTATTATATCATAAAAAATATATAGTGCAAGAAAAATGTGTATCATGATTAAAAATTTTCATTGCAGAATTTCTAAAAATATGTTACTATTATATATAACGTTTATGTAAATTTAGGGAGATAGCAATGGGCAATATATTAAAAGATGTATGTATAGATACAATTATAGATATAGCAAAATTAATACCTTTTTTATTTTTAACTTATTTATTAATGGAATATATAGAGCATAAAACTGGTGAAAAAACTAAAAATGTGATAAAGAAATCTGGAAGGCTAGGTCCTTTATTAGGAGGGACTTTAGGAATATTTCCTCAATGTGGATTTTCTGCAGTTGCAGCAAATTTATATGCTGGAAGAATTATAACTATGGGGACTTTAATTGCTGTATTTTTATCAACATCAGATGAAATGCTTCCAATACTAATATCAGAAGCAGCACCAGCAAGTTTGATTTTTAAAATATTAATTATTAAGCTATTAATTGGAATAATATTTGGATTTATAATAGATGGGATAATTTCAATAATAAAAAATAAATCAGATAAAAAAGACGAAATGAATAATGTTATAGAAGATTTATGTCATGAGGAACATTGCGATTGTGAACATGGGATTTTTAAATCTGCATTAAAGCATACAATAAATATTTTAATCTTTATTTTTATAATAACATTAGCAATAAATATTTTAGTAGCTTTTATAGGAGAAGAAAAAATTTCTAATTTTATAGCAAATATTCCAGTTGTAGGAATATTAATATCTGCTTTAGTAGGGTTAATACCAAACTGTGCAGGATCAGTAATATTGACAGAGTTATATCTATCAAATTTAATAACATTTGGCTCAATGATAGCAGGATTATTGGTTGGCTCTGGAGTAGGAATTCTAATATTGTATAAATCAAATAGACATACAAAAGAGAATTTAGCTATTACAGGAATATTATATCTAATAGGAGTAATATGTGGAGTAATAATAGATTTAATAGGATAAATTTTTTGCCCTTTTTTAACAAAAAAAAGGGCTTTCCTTTTGAGAGTAGAAAAAGGAGAGCCTTTTAGGTTTGTTTAAAGATTATTGAGCGAAGATTCTGTTTGCTCTATCAATATCTTCTTGAGTGGCAACTCTTACGCCTTCAAGAGGATAAGTTAAACCAAGATTAATCCATTTGAATTTTCCCATATCGTGATAGGCAAGAAAATCTACTTTATCAACAGTGTTTAAAGAAGAAACAAATTCTTTTAATTTAAGTAAATCTTGTTCATTGTCAGTATATCCAGGAACAATAACTTGTCTGATCCAAATATGCTTTCCTTTGGAATTTAGATATTTTGCGAATTCTAGTTCTTTCTTATTGGAAACACCAGTTAAATCTTTGCAAACATCATCATTAATACATTTAATGTCTAATAAAAACAAATCAGTTAATTCAATTAACTTATCAATTTTTTCAGTAATATTAATAACTCCAGAAGTGTCAATAGCAGTAGAGTAACCTTTCTTTTTTAATTCCTTAAATAAGGTTAGTAAAAAGTCAACATGAAGTAAAGGCTCACCACCACTTACTGTAACTCCTCCTCCAGAAGGAATTATATAATTTTTATATCTATCTATTTTATTTAAAACATCTCTAACAGAATAAGTAGTGCCACCTTGATGTGCCCAAGTATCTCTATTTTGACAATATTTACATTGCAGATTGCAACCTTGTGTGAATATTACAAATCTAATACCTGGACCATCAACAGCACCAAATGTTTCAAAAGAGTGGATAGGGCATAATATTGAGTCCAAATCTTGCATTTTTTAGTCCTTTCAATTAAAATTAAATTTTTTCGTGTATTGTTCTATTTATTACGTCCAATTGTTGTTCTTTGGTTAGTTTTACAAAGTTTACTGCATATCCTGAAACACGAATTGTAAGTTGAGGATATTTTTCAGGATGGTTCATTGCATCTATAAGCAAAGCTCTATCAAAAACATTTACATTAATATGATGTCCTGATTGCATAAAGTAACCATCTAACATACTTACCAAATGATTTATTTTAGTACTATCATCTTTTCCTAATGTACCAGGTGTAATTGAGAAAGTAAAAGATATTCCGTCTTCTGAATACGCATAAGGAAGCTTTGCAATAGTATTCATTACAGCTAAAGCACCAGTTGTATCTCTTCCATGAAGCGGATTTGCACCAGGTCCAAATGGAGCACCAGCTCTTCTTCCATCAGGTGTATTTCCAGTTGCTTTACCATAAACAACATTTGAAGTAATAGTAAGAATAGATTGTGTTGGTTTAGCGTTTCTATAAGTAGTATGTCCTTCTAATTTTCTCATAAAATTCTTTACTAATTCAACAGCTATTTCATCAACTCTTTCATCATCATTACCATATTTAGGAAAATCACCTTCAATAGAATAGTCTATAGCAAGTCCATCATCATTTCTAATAACTTTTACTTTGGCATATTTTATAGCTGATAAAGAATCAACTACAACAGACAAACCAGCAATACCACAAGCCATTGTACGAATTACGTCTCTGTCATGAAGAGCCATCTCCAAAGCTTCATAAGAATATTTATCATGCATGTAGTGAATAGCATTTAGAGACTTCATATATATTTTAGCAACATAATCAAGCATCTGATCATATTTTGCCAAAACTTCATCATAATCTAAATATTCAGAAGTTATAGGAGCAAACATTGGGGTAACCTGTTTACCAGTAATTTCATCTTTACCACCATTAATAGCATAAAGTAAAGCTTTTGCTAAATTAGCCCTTGCTCCGAAAAATTGCATTTGCTTTCCAATTTTCATTGCAGAAACACAGCAAGCAATACCATAATCATCTCCTAAAGAAGCTCTCATTAAATCATCATTTTCATATTGAATAGAGGATGTGCTAATTGAAATTTTTGCACAATAATCTTTAAATGCTTTTGGTAAGTTTTTAGACCATAAAACAGTTAAATTTGGTTCTGGTGCTGAACCTAAATTTTCCAAAGTGTGTAACATTCTAAATGAGTTCTTTGTAACCAAGGTTCTACCATCAATTCCCATTCCACCAATACTTTCAGTAACCCATACAGGATCTCCACTAAATAAAGCATTATATTCAGGAGCTCTTAAAAATCTAACCATTCTTAATTTAATAACAAATTGGTCAATAAGCTCTTGAACTTCTTGTTCTGTTATAGAGCCGTTTTTTAAATCTCTTTCAAAATAAATATCTAAAAATGTAGAAGTTCTACCAAGAGACATAGCGGCTCCATTTTGATCTTTTATGGCTCCTAAATACCCAAAATATAGCCATTGAACAGCTTCTTTAGAATTAGAAGCTGGAAGAGATATATCAAAGCCATATTTTTCAGCCATTTTCTTTAAATCTTCAAGGGCTTTTATTTGTTCAGAAATTTCTTCTCTATGACGAATAATATCTTCAGTAAATTCATCAACATCTAAAATGTCAAGTTCTTCTTTCTTTTCAGCAATTAAAAAATCAATACCGTATAAAGCAACACGTCTATAATCACCAATAATACGACCACGACCATATCCGTCAGGAAGGCCAGTTAAAAGATGATGAGTTCTTGCTATACGTATATCAGGGGTATAAACATCAAAAACACCATCATTATGAGTTTTTCTTAAATTATGATAAATATATTCAATTTCATCATCTACTTTATAACCATAAGCTTGACAAGACTTTTCAACTATTCTAATACCACCATTTGGCATAATTGCTCTTTTTAAAGGAGCATCAGTCTGAAAACCAACGATATCTTCTAAATCCTTATCCAAATATCCAGGTTCATATCTATTTATTCCAGAAGGAGTTTTGGTATCAATATCTAAAACTTCATGTTCTTTTTCTAGTTTGTATAGGTCTAGAACTTTTTGCCATAGCTTATTAGTTTTATCAGTAGAGTTTTCCAAAAAATCTTCATTACCTGCATACGGAGTATAATTTTTTTGAATAAAATCTCTAACATCAATTTCATTGCACCAATTTCCTTTTTCAAAATTATTCCATTGTTTAAAATCCATAAAGTACCTCCTAATAATTAATATTAGTATTAATATTATCTTAAAGATTTATAATTATAATTGTAAATTCTGTAAAATAATATATATACAATAAAATCATAACATATTATTTGTAATTTGTGCAATAAAAAACTATCAATTAGAAAATAATCTTTTGTTTATTTTGTTATAAAAGATTATTCTTATTGATAGCATCTATTTTTAATTAATAAAAAATATTTGATTCTAATGGTTTAAGAATATTAATCTGTATCTTCTGCAATCATTTTAGAAAGTTTATAAATCAATTTTTGTTTTTCGGGTGAGCACTTTTTTAACAGGTCATTAAATTCGTGATACAAGTATTTATCATCACAATCTGAAACTCCATTTAAAATATATCCTTCAGAGACATTTAAGATAGAGCAGAACTCACTTAATCTTTTAAGATTTATATGTGAACTTCCTCTTTCAACTCTACTTATAAAAGCAACTGAAAGATTAGTTTTTTCTGCTAATTCTTGTTGAGTTAATTTAGCATTTAAACGAGCACTTTTTAATCGTGCACCAATTATTGAATAGTCTATAGCCATTGAAATTCACCTCTTATTATTAATAATATTAATATAACATTATTAATACGCTTTTAACAGAAATGTATAAGTACGTATTTAACATATAAGTTAACTAAATAATCTATAACAAAAGTATAAATACATACTAATTATTATGTAACAAAAAATAGTAAAGATTTAGAAGAAATTTAAATATATTTTGTATATTAATAAGAAAATTTATAAAAAATATAAATAAATAAAATTACAGGAGAAAATAATGTTATCTAATATAATAATTTTAATAATATTAATTTTACTTAATGCATTTTTTGCTGCAACTGAAATTGCATTTATATCATTAAATGACAATAAGATAAAGCTAAAAGCAAAAGAAAAAGACAAAAAAGCAATGATAATTCAAAATATGATAGAAAACCCAAGTAAATTTTTAGCTACAATACAAATAGGAATTACACTTGCGGGATTTTTGTCTAGTGCATTTGCTTCAGATACATTTGCATTAAAACTAGCTCCTATACTTAATAATATAATACCAAGTATAGGAATAAATACATGGAAAAATATATCAATAATAATTATCACTGTGATATTATCATATTTTACTTTAGTATTTGGTGAATTAGTTCCAAAAAGGCTGGCAATGAAATATTCAGAAAAAATAGCTTATGCTTCTTGCAATACAATAAAAATAATTGCTATAATAGCCGCTCCATTTGTAAAATTACTTACTTTATCAACAAATGTGGTTTCTAAAATATTTGGAGTAACAGGTCAAGAGGAAGAAAAAGTTACTAAAGAGGAAATAAAAATGCTTGTGGATGAGGGAAAAGAAAATGGAGTAATAGAAGAAGATGAAAGTGAAATGATAAAAAATGTTTTCGAATTTAATGACAAAATTGTATCAGAAATAATGATACCAAGGACAGAAATATTTGCATTAGATATGAATTTAACCATAAATGAAGTTGTTGATGAATTAACAGAGGACACAAGATATAGTAGAATTCCTGTATATGATGAAATTATAGATGAAATAAAAGGAATAGTATATATAAAAGATATATTGTTAACACAAAAAAATAGAGATGTAAAAATAAAAAAACTTATGAAGAAACCATATTTTGTTCCTGAAAATAAGCCTGTAAATGAATTGTTTGAAGAATTAAGAAAGAACAAAAAACAAATAGCTATAGTAGTAGATGAATATGGTGGGACAGCTGGAATGGTAACAATGGAGGATATTTTAGAAGAAATAGTAGGCGAAATTTATGATGAATATGATGAAGAAAACAAAAAATATCAAAAAATAGATGAAAATACATTTATTATAGAAGGAAATGTTGCTATATATGATGTAGAAAAAATACTAAACATACAAATAGAAGATGGAGATTATGACACTTTGGCAGGGTATTTAATAGAAAAATTAGGTAGAATACCTACTGTAAAAGAGAAGCCAATTATAGAAACGCCGAAAGCAATTTACAAAGTGGAAAAAGTGAAAAATAAAAAAATAACACAAGTAAAAGTTTGTAAAAATTTATAAAAAGATATTACACAAAAAAATCTTTTATGCTATAATATATAAGTTGTTAAAATTGCAATACAAGAAATTGTATTGTATTTTTATGTAAAAAATTAATATAAGGAGGAAAAATTGTGGAAAAAGAAGAAAACATACTAGGATATGAGAAAATAGGAAAGCTAATAAAAAAATTTTCATTACCATGTATCATATCTTTATTAGTTAATTCACTATATAATATAGTTGACCAAATATTTATAGGATGGGGAGTAGATTATTTAGGAAATGGAGCCACAAATATAGTATTTCCACTTACAGTTATTGCTCTTTCATTTGCTTTAATGTTTGGAGATGGAAGTTCAGCATTCTTAAGTTTAAAATTAGGAGAAAAAAAGAAAGAAGAAGCAAGCAAGGGCGTTTGTAATGGAATATTCTTATCTATTATAGTTTCAATAATATTATGTACAATAAGTTTAGTATTTTTACCACAGATACTTAATTTGTTTGGATGTACAGATATTTTAAGAGATTATGCATTAAAATATGGATATATAATAGTGATGGGCTTTCCTTTTATGATGATAGGAGCAACATTAAACTCTATAATAAGAGCAGATGGGTCACCAAAATATTCAATGGCAAGCATGATAGTTGGTGCTATATTAAATACAATATTAGACCCAATATTTATATTTGTATTTAATAAAGGAGTAGAAGGAGCAGCGATAGCAACTGTAATTAGCCAAATAGTTACAGCAGTTTTAAATGTATTATACATCAAAAAATTTAAATCAATAAAAATAGATAAAGAAGCATTTAAACTAAAATCAGAATTTTGTAAAAAAGTTTCTTTATTAGGAATCAGTAGTTTTATCACTCAAATAAGTATAGTTTTAGTTATAGCTGTAGAAAATAACGTTCTTGGAAAATACGGAGCAGAATCAAAATATGGTTCAGAAATAGCAATTACTGTACTTGGAATAGTAATGAAGATAAGCCAGATATTAAACAGCATAATTATAGGCCTTGCAGCAGGGGCACAACCAATAATAGGATACAACTATGGAGCTCAAAAATATGACAGAGTAAAGAAAGCTTTAGGAATAGTTTTAAAAATAGGAGTTGCAGTAAGTACAATAGCTTTTATCTTGTTCCAAACAATACCAGATAAATTAATTAGCATATTTGGAAATGGAAATGACTTGTACATAGAATTTGCATGTTTATCATTTAGAACACATTTGTTATTATGCATTTTCAACGGAATACAAATACCAGCAGGAATATTCTTTCAAGCTATTGGAAAAAGTTCAAAAAGTGCAATGTTGTCTCTATCAAGACAAATTGTATTCTTAATCCCAGCAATGATTATTTTATCAAAGATATTTGGAATAAAAGGAGCTTTATATGCAGGACCTGTTGCTGATGGATTAGCTTTTATAATTTCAGCAATACTATTAATTATAGAGATAAAGAACTTAAAGAAGAATGAAATAAAAAGTAACAACTTAATAGAAGAGAAAGTTTCAAACAGTAAAGTAGTAAAAGAACATGTAGTAATAACAATATCAAGAGAATATGGCTCTGGAGGAAGATACGTAGGAAGATTAGTGGCAGAAAAATTAGGGCTTAAATTATATGATAAAGAATTTATACAAAGATTATCTGAAAAGACAGGACTTTCTTCAGAATACATAGAAAAAGAAGAACAGAAAAGGACTGCTTTAGACAATTTAGATACACCTTATGCAGGAGTAAGTAATACAGACAGTTTATTTATAGAAGAGTCAAACTTGATTAAAGAGCTAGCACAAAAAGAATCTTGTGTAATTGTTGGAAGATGTGCAGATTTTATATTAAAAGATACCAAAAATGTTTTTAATGTGTTTATATATAGTTCTATGGAAAATAAGATAAAAAGAGCAACAGAATTTTACGGATTAAGCAATAAAGAAGCTGAAAAAGAGATAAAAAGAATTAATAAATTAAGAAGCAAGCATTATAAATATTATACAGGAAATAACTGGGGAGAAGCATCAAATTATGACTTGTGCATAAATAGTGATACATTCGGAGTAGAAAAAACGGCAGATTTAATCAGTGATATAATCTTAAAAGAATACAATAAAAGGGCGTCTTATTTGAACTAAAATTCCTTAAACAACAGCATATAAATCCATTGCGAAAAATGTTGAAAAAAATATTTATATATGGTATAATATTATCATTAAAAAATAAAAGTTGGGGATGAAATGATAAATTTACTTTTGAGCGGTAATGAAAAGGTTTTTGATGGAGCTCTTACAGAGCTAATATCAATAACAAACAAAACCAAAGAAGAAATAAACTGTTACATATTAACAATGGATGTTTCTAGAATAAAAAAAGAATATACAGCAATTACAGACAAGCAGGTAGATTTTTTAAACAAAGTTGTTAAATCCAAAAATCCAAAGAACAAAATTACAAAATTAGATGTTACATTTTTATATGAAAAGGAATTTGGAAAATGTAAAAATGAAAATGCATATTGTACACCATATACGTTATTAAGACTATTAATAGATTTAATACCAAATATACCAGACAAAATATTATATTTAGATATAGATATGATGGCAAATAAAGATATATCAGAACTTTATAATATTGATGTTTCTGAATATGAATATGCAGCAGTAAGAGAAAAATATGGTTCTAAAATAATTAGACCAGATTATATAAATGCGGGAATGTTATTATTAAACATGATTAAAATAAGACAGACCAATTTATTAAAAAAAGCTAGAGAATTAATAAAAAAGAAAAAGATGATTTTTGCGGATCAAGATGCAATATTTTGGTCAACAACAAAAAAGAAATTGCTTCCAAGAAAATATAATGAGCAAGCGTTCTTTAATAGAGAAGAAACAATAATATGCCATTTCTGCAAAAGAATGTTATGGTTTCCATATCCTCATACAGAAAATTACAAACAATGGCAAATAGAAGAAGTACATAAAGTTTTAAAATGCCATGCATTTGACGATGATTTAGAAGAATATAAAGATTGGAAAAGCGAATATTTAAATTTTAGCTCAAAAGAAACTACAATAAGCCACAGTTAGGAGAAAGAAATGAAAAATAATAAACAGATTATACCAATATTTTTTGCAGTAGATGATGAATATATACCATTTTTAGCAGTAGCACTTCAATCTTTAATAGAAAATTCATCAAAAGAAAATGAATATGTAATTAAAATATTATATACAAATATATCGGAAGAAAATACAAAAAATATTCTAAAATACGAAAAAGAGAATGTAAGTATAGAATTTGTAGATTTAAATTACTATATAAATAAAGTGAAAGATAAACTTTATACTAGAGATTATTATTCAAAAACCACATATTTTAGGCTATTTATACCAGATTTGTATCCACAATATGATAAAGTATTGTATTTGGATAGCGATATAGTAATATTGTCAGATATAGCAGAATTATATAATACAGAAATGGGAGATAATCTAGTAGCGGCAGCACCAGATGATGTAATACAAACAATAGAAGTATTCCAAGAATATGCAGAAAAAGTTGTTGGGGTAGCAGATTACCATAATTATTTTAATGCAGGAATACTTATAATGAATTTAGATGCAATGAGAAAATTTAAATTTCAAGAAAAATTTTTATATTTATTAGGAGCTGTAAAGTTTTCTGTTGCTCAAGATCAAGACTATTTAAATAGATTATGCAAGGGTAGAGTAAAATTATTAGAGAATACCTGGGATAGAATGCCAATAGGAGGAGATGTAGTAGAAAGAAGTAAAATTCATTTAATACACTATAATTTAGCATTTAAGCCATGGCATTTTGAAGACATTTTATATAAAGAATATTTTTGGAAATATGCCCAAAAAACAGAATATTTTAACAGAATATTAGAAATTAAAGAAAATTATACAGAAGAAGAAAAATTTGAAGATATGGAGTCGGATAAAAAGTTAAGAGCACTTGCACAAAAGGAATGTGATTGTGTGGGTGATGATAGGAAATATAGGAGATAAGAATGAAAGAACAGATAATAGAAAAAGCTCAAGACAGATTAGAAATTTTAGAGGAAATTGACAAGCTTGAAAAAGAAGGACGCTTCGATGTAGATCCAGAAAAAGACCCACCAACAATAATATTAACACCTGAAAATGTAGATTACTTAAAAAAGAAAAGTACAAGCAAAATAAAAAGAACAGTAGCAAACAAAGTAGGAGAAAAATTTTTAAATGAAATAATAAGAGCAAATAAATTAATAATAAAAGAAGTAAAAGGCATAGAAAACCTTCAGAGTGTAGAAACAGGGGCAATGATAACTTGTAACCATTTTAATCCATTTGATTCGTTTACAGTAGAAGAAGTTTTTAGAAGTACAAAACAATCTAAAAGTAAGAAATTATTTAAAGTAATAAGAGAAGGAAATTATACAAATTTCCCAGGATTTTATGGCTTTTTATTTAGAAATGCTGATACGCTACCATTAAGCTCTAATAAAAGAACAATGATAAACTTTATGAAAGCTGTTGATACAATTTTACAAAGAGGAGATTTTATACTAATTTATCCAGAGCAAAGCTTATGGTGGAATTATAAGAAACCAAAGCCATTAAAAGATGGTGCATTTAAAATGGCAACAAGAAATAACGTTCCAGTAATTCCAATATTTATAACAATGGAAGATAGCAACATAATAGGAAAAGACGGATTCCCAGTTCAAGAGTATATAGTAAATATTGAAAAACCAATATATCCAGATTTAGAAAAATCAGAAAAAGAAAATACAGAAATTATGAGAGAAAAGAATTATCAAATATGGAAAAAAGTTTATGAAGATTTTTATAAAATACCATTAAAATACACATGTGATGAGAATAAAAATGGGGGATGTTTTGAAATACGATAAAATCATATATTATGAAGATGAATTAAATGATGAGTTTTCTACAGCAAAAATAACGCCAATAAAAATAGATGAGAATTATAAATATATGCATAAAAACCCATTATGGAGTTTTAGTTCTTTTATAGTTCAAAATATATTGAGTATGCCAATTAAGATTTTATATACAAAAATAAAATTTAAAATAAAGTTTGTAGGAAAAGAAAAATTAAAACAATATAAAAAAGAAGGATACTTTATGTATGGAAACCATACACAGCCATTTGCAGATACAATGATACCAAGTCTTGCAAATTATCCTAAAAGAAATTTCTTTATAGTAAATCCAGAAAATGTATCTATGAAGGGAATGAAAAAATTAGTAGAACTATTGGGAGCAATACCAATTCCAGACAATATAAAAGCAAGTAAAAACTTTTTAGAAACAATATCAAAAACAATATTAGAGAAACATTCAATTACAATTTACCCAGAAGCACATATATGGCCATATTATACTAAAATAAGACCTTTTAAAGATGTATCTTTTAAGTATCCTGTAAAATTAGAAGTACCAACATTTTGCTTTACAAACACATATCAAAAATATGGAAAAGATAAAATAAGAATTGTAACTTATGTAGATGGTCCGTTTTTCGCAAATAAAGAACTAACACAAAAACAGCAACAAAAAGAATTAAGAGACAAAGTTTATAATTGTATGGTAGAGAGAAGTAAAAATAACAACATTGAATATATAAAATATAGAAAAAAGTAAAATTTACTTTTTTCTATTATTTTTGTTTTGAAATTTTATTGTTTTTTCTTTTCTTTATTACAATTGATGCAATTATAATTACAAGAATAACTGCTATAATTGCAAATACACCTGCCCAGCCGAAAATAGATACAATTTTACTTCCTAAAGACATTATAATACCAGCCAATACAACACCAAGTGAAACAGCTGTTATACTTGTTTTAAAATCAAGTTTTAAAAATGAAGCTGCTAAAGTGCCTGTCCAAGCTCCAGTTCCAGGTAATGGAATTCCAACAAATATTAATAGAGCCCAAAATATACCATTATTTCCAGCAGATACTTTTAATTTTTCTCCACCTTTTTCACCTTTAGATAAACACCAAGTGAAAAATTTTCCTATAAATTTTTTGTCTTTTCCCCATTCAAGAACTTTTCTTGCAAACCAATAAATAATTGGAACAGGGAGAATATTTCCCAAAATTGCTATTGGATAGTACAAAAGTATATTTAAATTTAAACTTTCAGCGATTGGTATTGCTCCTCTTAACTCAACTATTGGAACCATACTTATAAAAAAAACAATTATATATTTTACAACGATGGGTAATCCTGCCATACAAAACTCCTTTATTTACTTTATTTATATGTTAAATCTAAAACATTGTACTATAAGAACTAAAAGGTGTCAACAATTAAATATATAAACACTAAAAAAGTACTTGTGAAATTTTTTAGTTTGTAAATATTAAAAGATATTAAATAAGAATAAAAAGTATTACTATCATATAAATTTGGTAGAATGCTCTTCTTTGCTTTATGTATTTTAATTAAATAGGTAATTTAATAAAAATATAAAAATCGCAAATTCATTAAAGCTCTATGTATTGGCAATTTTTAGTTGCTTAAAACATTTTGATTTATTTTTATTAGTATGTTGCTTTTTTATTGTTGTTATGCTATAAATTAGATAGTTAAATTTTATTAAATTACCTATTCAATAAAATTGAAACTAATAGTTGAACTATAAAACAAAATGTTTTGTAATAAAAATACAAGCAAACAAAGGAGACGAAAAAATGGGAAAAGAAAAACTTAAAGAGCAAACAAATTTTAACACACAAAAGCTAAAAAACAACAAAGCAATAACCCTGATAGCTTTGGTTGTAACAATAGTAGTATTGCTAATACTAGCAGGAATAAGCATAAGTCTAGTAGTAGGAGATAATGGGTTAATAAGAAAATCAAAAGATGCAAAAAAGCAATATGAAGAAGCACAAGCAAATGAGCTAGCAATGACAGATGAAGCAGGAGACTTAATAGATGAAACAGTAACAGGAAACTTAAAAGAAACAAAGCCATATTTGCCAAGTGGAGATTATACAAAAGTACCAGGAACAAGTTTAGATAACGGACTAGTTATAGCAGATAAAAAAGGAAACGAATATGTATGGGTAGAAGTTCCAAGAAATGCAGAAGTAGTATATAAAACAGCAGGATTAAACATAACAGAATTCTCTGCAGAAGAACTTACTAAAATAAATACAGACTTAGTAAATTATGTTGCAGATTACAGAGTATCGGACTGTGATGATGTTTGTACAGACAAATATAATAAAATGCTAAAAAGTGTATACCAAAATGGAGGTTTTTGGATAGGAAGATATGAAATAGGAATAGACGAAAACACAGTAAGAAGTTTTGGTTCGGATTATTCAACAGAACATTCAACAGAAGGACAAACACCAGTGATAAAGAAAAATAAAATACCATATACATGGATAAACTATAGCCAAGCAGAAAGTTTAGCAGAAACATTTGCACCAAGCGGATATACAAGTAGTCTAATGTTTGGGTTACAATGGGACTTAGTATGTAAGCATTTAGAAACAAAAGGAACAAACCCAGGAACAACAGCCACATCAATACAAAATGCAGTAAAGAGTAATAGTACAGATTGGGGAAACTATAAGAATGCAAACTTTGATGTAACGAATACAGACGCAATGTATTCAGAAGATTATGGAGCAATTTGGAAAAAAGTATCAGAAGAAGCAGATAAAAAATATCAAAAAGCATCAAACAAAGAGGTCTTATTAACAACAGGAGCAGAAGCAAGAAACAGTATGTTAAATATATGTGACCTTGCTGGAAATGTATCGGAGTGGACCTTAGAAGAAACTCATGATCCTGACCTCCCTGGTACTACTAGGGGATCATATTACTACTGTGATGGCAGCAATTCAGTTTCTGACCGTGGCAGCTATGACCAGATTGATGCCAGTTTCGGCTGGAAAGGTGCACGTGTCGCACTTTATTAAGGTAGACCTGGGTCCTGGATGCGATAAACCAGAACTTAGCACAAGCTAAAGCCCATAGCGATAAATAAGGCAAACCCTTGGAGCTAAAGCCCATAGCGATAAATAAAGCAAATATCCTTGAAATAGGGGAGAAAAAAGCAGAGCGTGAGCACCAGTGCAAAGAAAAATTATTAAAAAACTATTGAAAAAACAACAATATTGTGGTAAACTATAAAAGTAAAATTTAAAGCCATAGATAAAGCAAAGTATGTAATTAATAAGTATATTACAGAGAGAAAGGCAGATTGCTGAAAGCCAATCATATATAAATTACAGAAAATTCACTTTGGAGGTTTCTTTTTGAATAGCTATTTAGCAAAAGTAGAAAAGAACGCATAGCTGCGTTATAGCTATAAAGAGGTTAATTATAATATGTCTATTTTAATTAATAAAATTAGGTGGTACCACGGATATAAAGCCATTCGTCCTATAAAACTTTAGGATGCATGGCTTATTTTGTATATAAAATTATACTATTATAAACAAGGAGGAATAAAAAAATGAGAGAGAAGCTTGAAGAAATAAGCAAAAAATCAAGAGAAAAAATAAAAGAAATAAAAAATTCTCAAGAACTAAACGATTTAAAAGTAAAAGTTTTAGGGAAAAAAGGTGAGCTTACAGAGATATTAAGAGGAATGGGACAAATTGCAGCAGAAGAAAGGCCTGTTATAGGAAGTTTGGCAAACAAAGTAAGAAATGAAGTTGAAAACATGATTTCTGAAAAAGAAGCAGAATTTAAAAAGCAAGAATTACAAAAAGAGCTAGAAGATGAAACAATAGATATTACACTTCCTGCAACAAAAGTAAAAAGAGGAAGCATGCATCCATTAAATAGAATAGTAGAAGAAGTAGAAGATTTATTTGTATCAATGGGATATGATGTAGTATCTGGACCAGAATTAGAAACAGATGAATATTGCTTTGAAAGATTAAATCTTCCAAAGGGACATCCTGCAAGAGATATGCAAGATAGTTTTTATATAACTACAGAATATTTATTAAGGACGCAAACATCTTCAGTTCAAGCAAGAACAATGATGGCAAATGAAGAGAAAACTCCAATAAGGATAATTTGTCCTGGAAAAACTTACAGAAAAGAAGATGATGCAACACATTCACATCAATTTAATCAAGTTGAAGGATTAGTTGTAGACAAAAATATTTCATTTGCAGATTTAAAAGGAACATTAGAAATATTTATGAGAAAATTATTAGGAGAAAATACACAATTAAGATTTAGACCAAGTTATTTTCCATTTACAGAGCCATCTTACGAAGTTGATGTTAGTTGTTTTAAGTGTAGCGGTAAAGGCTGTAATCTTTGTAAACAAACTGGATGGATAGAGGTATTAGGATCTGGAATAGTACATCCAAATGTCTTAAAAATGAATGGATATGATCCAGATGTTTATAGCGGTTTTGCATTTGGAACAGGTTTAGATAGGCTAGCAATGTTTAAATATGGAATAACAGATATGAGATTATTATATACAAATGATGTAAAATTCTTATCTCAATTTGATAGAAAGGATTAAATTATTTATAAATATAGAGGAGAGAATAATATGAAATTAAGTACAAATTTTTTAAAAGATTATGTTGATATAGATGTAGATTTACACACTTTAGCAGAAGATATGACAAATGTAGGCAACGAATACGACTCTGCTGAAAATTTAATAAATGCAACTAATTTAGTAATAGGAGAAGTTATATCATGTGTTATGCATCCTGATTCTGACCATTTGCATGTTTGCAAAGTAAATATAGGAAATGAAGTAAAACAAATTGTATGCGGTGCTCCAAATGTAAGAGAAGGGCTTAAAGTAATTGTTTCACTTCCAGGAGCAAAACTTCCAGGAGGCATTACTATAAATAAAAGCATGAAACGTGGAGTGGAATCTGATGGAATGATTTGTTCTATGGCAGAATTAGGATTAGACAGCAAATTTTTAAAGCCTGAAGATAAAGAAGGTATACATGAACTTCCACAAGATGCTCCAATTGGAAAAGACCCAATAGAATATTTACAAATGAATGATGGAGTAATTGATTTTGATTTAACAGCAAACAGAGGAGATTTGTTAAGCATATTAGGAATGGCTTATGAAATTGGTGCAATTTATGATAAAAAGGTAAAAGATGTAGATTTATATCATGGACAAAATAATAAAGACATAAATGATAGCTTTAAAATAAAAGTTAATACAGAAAATTGTACTACTTTATTAGTAAAAAAAGTTGAAAATGTTAAGATAAAAGAAAGCCCATTGTTTATAAAAAATAGATTAATAGCATCTGGAATAAGACCAATTAATAATGTTGTAGATATTAGTAATTATGTAATGCTAGAACTAGGTCAACCTTTACACTTCTATGATGCAGACAAATTAAAAGGCGTTTTAGAAGTAAGAATGGCAAATAATAATGAAAAGCTAACAACTTTAGACAATATACAAAGAGTTTTAACATCTGATGATATAGTAATATCAAATGGAGAACAGGCAATAGGATTAGCAGGTGTTATGGGAGGACTAGATACAGAAATCACAGAAAATACAAAAAATGTAATAATAGAATCTGCAATTTTTAATTCAGTAAAAGTAAGAAAAACTTCTCAAAAAGTTGTAAGAAGCGAAGCAAGCAACAGATTTGAAAAAGGACTAGATCCAAATAGAACTTATATGGCAATAGAAAGAGCTGTAAAGTTATTAGAGGAATATGCAGAAGGAACAGTAGTTGGTGGAACTGTAGAATATAATAAAGAAGATATGTCTGATAAAGCGATAGATATAACTTACAAAAAAATAAATGATGTTTTAGGAACTACAATTCCAAAGCAAGATGTATTAGATGTATTTAGAAGATTAGGATTTTCTTGTACTCAAGATGGTGAGAATATTAAGGTGCTAGTTCCAAGAAGAAGATTAGATATTTCTATAAAAGAAGACTTAATAGAAGAAATTGGACGTATATATGGAGTTAATAAAATAGATTCTAAAGTACCAATATTACCAATGAAGGCTGGAAGTTACGACAAAACAACAAGAGAGATAAGACACAAAATGGCAGATTTGGGATTAAACGAAACTCTATCATACGTTTTAGTAAATGAAAAAGAAGCGAAAAATTTTACAAAAGATAATGAAAAAATAGAAGCAATAAAATTATTAGCACCACTTACAGAAGATAGAAATACATTAAGATGTAGTATACTTTCATCATTATATAAAATATATGAATATAATATTGCACATTATAATAAAGATATATCTATATTTGAAATAGGAAAAACTTTCTATAAAGTGGGAGAAGAATATAAAGAAGAAAATAAAATTGCATGTTTATTAACAGGAGACTATTACTATGGAATAAACAGCAAAAAGAAAGTAGATTTTTATATTGTAAAAGGAATAGCAGAAGAGTTGTTAGACTTTTTAGGATATGGTGCAAGATATAGTTTTATAGTAAAAGAAAACATGCCAAAAGAATTACATCCAGGACAAAGTGCAGTAATTTCTGTAAATAATGATGAAGTTGGTTTAATTGGAAAAATACATCCAGAAATGACAAAAGAAGACGTATTTGTAATGGAAATAGATTTGGAAAAATTACTAGCTAAAAAAACCGGAAAAATGAAGTATAAAGAAATATCAAAATATCCAACAGTAAAAAAGGATTTGTCTATAGTTGTAGAGAATAAAATAACATCAAACCAAATAGCAATGGCTATAAAAAAAGCAGCAGGTTCTCTATTATTAAATACAGAGATATTTGATGTATATACAGGAAAAGGGATAGAAGAAGGAAAGAAAAGTTTAGCTTATTCTTTAACATTTGGTTCAAGCAATAGAACTTTGACAGATGAAGAAATTAATAAAGTTCTAGAAAAAATAATTACAAATTTGAACAAATTAGGAGAAGTAAGAAGTAATTAAAATTAATGTGAAATTTTAAATTGAATGAATTAGATATTAAAGTTTATATAGAGAGGAAGATACAATGGCAAAAGCAAAAACCGTTTTTGTGTGTAATGAATGTGGATACGAATCGCCTAAATGGCTAGGAAAATGCCCTGCATGTAATAGTTGGAATTCGTTTTTTGAACAAAAAATAGTAGAAACAAAATCAACTGCCACAGGAAAGACTATAAAAGAAAAAGCTACTGCTCAAATATTAAATGAAGTAGTAGGAAGAAATGAATTTAGAATAGATACTGGAATTGCAGAACTTAATAGGGTTTTAGGTGGAGGTTTAGTAAATGGTTCTTTAGTACTTCTTGGAGGAGAGCCAGGAATAGGAAAATCTACATTAATTTTAGAATTATGTGATAAAATAACTGGAACTGGTAAAGTTTTATATGTATCAGGAGAAGAATCTGCAGAACAAGTAAAAATAAGAGCAGATAGACTTAAAATAAAAAATAATAATATTATGTTTTTAGGAGAAACTGATATTGATGTAATAGAAGAAGCGATATTAGCGATGCAACCAAAACTTGTAATAATAGATTCTATACAAACAATGTATTCTGAAGAAATAACATCAGCTGCTGGAACAGTAAGTCAAGTAAGAGAAATTACATCAAGAATTATGAGAGTATGCAAGGGACACAAAATTACAACAATTATAATAGGTCACGTCACAAAAGACGGTAATATTGCTGGCCCAAGAGTTTTAGAACACATGGTAGATACAGTATTGTATCTAGAAGGAGAAAGATATTTTTCTTACAGAATATTAAGAAGCGTAAAAAATAGATTTGGTTCAACAAACGAAATTGGCATGTTTGAAATGCAAAATGAAGGAATGGTAGAAATAAAGAATCCATCACAAGTATTAATTTCAGAAAGAGAAGACAATCCACCAGGCTCTGTGGTTGTTGCTAGTGTAGAAGGAACAAGACCACTCCTAATAGAGTTACAAGCATTAACAACTCCAAGTGTATATGGCTTGCCAAGAAGAGCTGCAAATGGAATAGATTACAATAGACTAACAATGCTAATTGCAGTTTTAGAAAAGAAAGCAAATATACCACTTGGCTCACAAGATGTATATTTAAATGTAGTAAGTGGAATAAGACTAGTAGAACCAGCAGTAGATTTAGGAACAATACTTACTATTGCATCTAGTTTTAGAAATATAAGCATACCAAGAGATGTGGTAGCTATAGGAGAAGTGGGACTAACAGGTGAAATAAGAGCTGTTAACATGATAGATAAGAGAATAAAAGAAGTCGAAAAAATGGGATTTAAGACTTGCATTATTCCAGAAAGTAACAAAAAACTATTGAAAGAAAAATATAAAATAGATATAATAGGTGTTAGGACAATAAACGAAGCTTTACAAAAAGTTGGATTAAAATAATCGCCCAATAGGGACGCCCCTTTTTGGGCGAAAAAGTTAATTTAATATAAAAATAAAATATTAGCAATAGTTTCGCCCAAAAAGGGGCGTCCCTATTGGGCGAGGGAGGAAAGTAAATTGGCAAATACCAATAATGATATAATAGAGGTATTAAAAACAATCGCACCAGGAACTCAAATAAGAGAAGGCTTGGAGAATATTTTAAAAGCTAAAACTGGTGGTCTTATTGTAATTGGAGATGGCAAAGAGGTTATGGAAATTGCAGATGGAGGATTTAATTTAGATGTAGAATATTCTCCTGCTAGACTATATGAGCTTGCAAAAATGGATGGGGCAATAATTATTAGTTCCGATTTGAAAAAAATATTATTTGCAAATACACAACTTATACCATCATCATCGATTCCTACAGTAGAGACAGGAACAAGACATAGAACAGCAGAGCGTACAGCAAAACAAACAGGGGATTTAGTTATAAGTATATCCCAAAGAAGAAATATAATTACAATATTTAAAGGAAATAACAGATATGTTTTAGAAGATACTGCAAAAGTTATAACAAAAGCAAATCAAGCACTTCAAACTGTAGAAAAATATATGAAAGTATTTGATAATAAATTAAATCTTTTAAATGAATATGAATTTAACGATATTGTAACATTAGAAAACGTAATAGTAGCGATACAAAGAGCAGAAATGGTTATGAATGTTGTAGATGAAGTGCAAAAATCAATTTATGAACTTGGAGAAGATGGAAGACTTTTAGAAATGCAATTAGAGGAACTTGTTGGGGATTTGGACAAAGAAGAATTGCTAATGATAAAAGATTATATTGTACCAAGTAAAAAGAGAACTCCTGAAAAAGTGATAGAAGAAATCAAAAAATTATCTTATGAAGATCTTATGAAATCTCAAATAATTGCCAAATTGTTAGGATATGAAGACTTTGATAATTATGATGAAGTTGGAGTATATACAAAAGGTTACAGGGTATTAAATAAAATACCAAGAATGCCAGCGAGCATAGTAGAGAATTTAGTAAAATCATTTAAATCATTTCAACATATATTAGCTGCAGATATTCCTAAATTAGATGAAGTTGACGGAATTGGAGAAGTAAGAGCTAGAACAATAAAACAATCGTTAAGAAGAATGCAAGAGCAATTTGTGTTTGATAATGAAATTTTATAATGTACAAAATTTATTAAATTTATATTAAACAAATAATAAAAATTTTAATATAACAATAAAATTAAATTTATTGACATTTTAGAAAAATAATGGTATTTATATAAAATGCAAATAGAAAATTTCGAGAAAGGAAAAAATAAAATGAATAAATTTTTAAAAATATTATTAATAATAGCTATAATAGCAGTAATTGTAGGAATTGTTTTTTTAGGATATGGATACATAAAAAAATCAACTATGGAAGTAAAAAAACCAGTTGCAACAATAGAAGTAGAAAATTTTGGAACAATAAAAGTAGAACTATATCCAGAAATGGCTCCAAATACAGTTACAAACTTTATAAGACTTGCAAATAGAGGATTTTATGATGGCTTAACTTTTCACAGAACTATACCAGAATTTATGATACAAGGTGGAGATAAAAGCGGAACTGGTACAGGAAGTCCAATGTTAAGTAATATAGAAGATAATGTTAAAGAAGACAAAGCTTATACAATAGAAGGAGAATTTATAGCAAATGGACATAGCGAAAATACATTAAAATTTAAAAGAGGTGTCATTGCTATGGCAAGAACAGATTATAGTAGCTTAAGTACATCTTTAACAACACAAGGTTACAATTCAGCTGGTTCACAATTCTTTATAATGACAAACGATAATGATAATCTAAATGGAATATATGCAGGATTTGGAAAAGTAATAGAAGGAATGGATGTTGTAGATAATATTTCTAATGTAGAAGTTGTAACAAGAGATAAAAATGCAACAGATGGAGTAGATAAGCCAGTAAACCCACCAGTAATAAAAAGTATAAAAGTAGAAACTTATGGTGTGGATTATGGAGAACCAAAAACACTAGAACCATTTAATTACTACAATTGGTTAATGAAACAATATCAAACATCAACAAGTCAACAAACAACAACTGAACAATAAAAATAGAAAAAATAAGTAAGTTTAAAACATATATAATTTGGTTATGATAATAACAAATAAATTTTAAAATTTATTTGTTATTTTTTTATGTGAAAGGATCGCTAAATATGAACAAAAAAATATTAACAATAATTTGCATATTAATTATTTTAATATTCTCATATTGTTATATATGCTCTATAGATTCAATACCAAATAATATAATAATTCTTGAAGGTGATAGACTAAATTTAAAAATTGCAGCTGGACTATCACTTAACAACTCAAAAGATGATACAGTACTAACTGCAAGCAATATAAATAAAGAAAAAATCTGTACCACTGGTTCTACTAATTTAAATTTAAAATTGGGAAATATAAAAGTAAAAAATATAAATGTAGATGTGATTCCTAAAACAAAAGTAATACCACTACGGCGATGCAATTGGAATGAAATTGTATACTAAAGGTGTATTAGTTGTGGGAATGGCACAGATAGATGTAGGAAACAATGAAAAGAAAAAGCCCTATGAAAATTCTGGAATAGAACAAGGAGATATCATTTTAGAAGTAAATAATAGTCAAATAAAAAATACACAAGACCTAATAGATGAAGTAAATAATAGTGAAGGAAAACCTTTAACAATAAAATATTCTAAAAATGAACAAACATTAAACACAAGCATTACTCCAATAAAAACGAATAATGAATATAAAATTGGATTATGGGTGAGAGATGCTACAGCAGGAGTAGGAACTTTAACTTTTTATGAACCAAGTACAAATTTATTTATGTCATTAGGACATGGAATAACAGACATAGACACAGAGAAAATTGTTGATATAGCAACAGGAGAACTTATTACAGCTAATATAGTATCTATAAATAAAGGAAGAAAAGGAATTCCAGGAGAAATAAGGGGGACTATAGATACCGGAAATACAATAGGAAAGATTTATAAAAATACAAATTTTGGTGTTTATGGATTAGTTACAAATAAAAATTATTTAAATATGAATACAAATGAAGAAATTGAAGTTGCATCAAGAGAAGAAATAAAAGAAGGAAAGGCTGAAATAATATGCCAACTTGATAATAATACAAAAAGAAAATACAATATAGAAATAGAAAGAGTGTATAGAAACAATAATCAGGACAATAAAAGTATGTTAATAAAAATAACAGATCAAGAGTTATTAGAAAAAACAGGAGGAATAATACAAGGAATGAGTGGTGCACCAATAATACAAAATGGAAAATTTATAGGAGCGGTTACAAATGTTTTAGTAAATGACCCAACACAAGGATATGGTGTGTTTGCAGATATGATGATAAAACAAATGAGAACGTAACATAATTTAAATAATAAAGTTATATTATTAAAAAAGACAAAAAAAGGTTAAAAAATTTATAAAAAGACTTGATTTAAGAAAAAATTTATAGTATAAATATAGTTAAGTATGATATTTTACTTACAAAGGAGGAAATAATATGGAAAATCCAATAAATGAAAATAATGATATAACAAATCAATTTGATTCAGCTGTACCATCAAAAATTAGTACTTGGACAAAAATCAAGAACTTCTTATTCCAAGAAATAAAAGTGGAATTAACACCAAAGCAAGAAGCAACATTTAGAGCAATAAATGATTTTTGGCATCAAGAAATTACAGATGAACAAATTCATAGTTTCTTATTTCAAGAAGTTAAATTTTAAGATAAAATAAGCAAGCGTGTTTTAGCTTGCTATTTTTTTATTTTAATTTGTGCTATTTTTATTTATATAAATCACTATTTACAATAATTATTTATTGCAAATTCTTATACAAAAAATGATTAATTTTCAACCTATATTTATGATTAAATTAATAGCCATAAATATGATAAAAATACTTGAAAACTATTTACATTTGGTATAAAATTATAAAAGTCAGAAAGACTAAAAGAGATAATAATATCAAAAGAGGAGGAATAAAATTTATGTCAGTTAAAATTGGAATTAACGGATTTGGAAGAATAGGAAAACTAGCATTCCAAGCAGCTTTAAAAAATGATGAAATAGAGGTGGTTGCAGTTAATGACCCATTTATAGCAGCAGACTACATGGCATACATGGTAAAATTTGATTCTATGCATGGAAGATTTGATGGAGAAATTAGAGCAGAGGGAAACAAATTAATAGCATGTGGAAAAGAAGTAAATGTATATAATGAAATGGATCCAAACAATGTTCCATGGGGAAAAGAAGGAGTAGAATATGTACTAGAATGTTCTGGTGTATTTACTACAACAGAAAAAGCACAAGCACACTTAAATGCAGGGGCTAAAAAGGTATTAATAAGTGCACCTTCAAAAGATGCTCCAATGTTTGTAATGGGAGTTAACCAAGATAAATATGATCCAAGTATGAATATTGTATCAAATGCATCTTGTACAACAAACTGTTTAGCACCACTTGCTAAAATTATAAATGACAATTTTGGAATTAAAGAAGGATTAATGACAACAGTTCACTCTATAACAGCTACACAAAAAACAGTTGATGGAGCTTCTAAAAAGGACTGGAGAGGCGGACGTGCAGCAGGAGCTAATATAACACCATCTTCAACAGGAGCTGCAAAAGCAGTTGGAAAAGTAATACCAGAATTAAATGGAAAATTAACAGGAATGGCATTTAGAGTTCCTACAATGGATGTATCTGTTGTAGATTTAACATGTAACCTAGAAAGACCTACAACTTATGAAGAAATATGCGCTGCAGTTAAAAAAGCTGCTGAAGGTGAATTAAAAGGAATAGTAGAATATGTTGACGAAGATGTTGTATCATCAGACTTTTTAACAGATCCACATACATCAATATTTGATGCAAAAGCAGGAATAATGCTTACAGATACTTTTGTTAAATTAATTGCATGGTATGATAACGAATGGGGATATGCTAACAAATTACTAGATTTAGCAATATATATGTCAAAAGTAGATCATAAATAGAAATTAAAATTTGAAAGTTAGAGGTTAAAAATTGGAAGATAAAACCAAAATTTAACCTCCAACATTCAAATCTATATAATGAGTTAGATAGATATTAGAAATTTAATTAATAAAACTTAAATTTCTAATATGTGTCTTTAAAACACAATTTAAGAAATTTATATAAATTAAAATCATATAGATTGTATAGATAAAATTATTTAAATTCATAAAAATAAACAAAAGTGTAGGAGGAAATTATGAATAAAAAAACTATAAGAGATATAAATCTTGAAGGAAAAAAAGTGTTAGTTAGATGTGATTTTAATGTTCCATTAGATGAAAATTTTAACATAACAGATAACAGAAGAATAGTTGGTGCATTACCAACAATAAAATACTTATTGGAGAAAAATTGCAAAGTAATATTATGCTCACATTTAGGAAGACCAAAGGGAGAAGTAAAAAAAGAATTTTCATTAGCTCCAGTTGCAAAAGAACTATCTAGATTATTAGGAAAAGAAGTTAAATTAGCAAATGACATAATAGGAGAAAGTGCAAAAGAATTAACTTCAAATATGAACAATGGAGATATTGTTTTATTAGAGAATGTTAGATTTGATGCAAGAGAAGAAGCAAATGATAAAGAATTTGCTAAAGAGCTTGCAAGTATGGCGGAAATATACGTAAATGATGCATTTGGAACAGCACATAGAGCACATAGCTCTACCGCTGGTGTAGCAGAATTTTTACCAGCAGTAGCAGGATTTCTAATGGAAAAAGAAATTAACTTTTTAGGAACAGCTTTAGAAAACCCAAAAAGACCATTTGTAGCAATACTTGGAGGAAAAAAAGTATCAGATAAAATAGGCGTTATAGATAACTTACTAGAAAAAGTAGATGCATTACTAATAGGTGGAGGAATGGCTTATACATTTTTTAAGGCAATGGGATATAATATAGGAAATTCTATATGTGAAGAAGATAAACTAGAATTAGCTTCAAGCTTAATTGAAAAAGCAAAAAATAAGGGTGTTAAATTAATGTTACCTATAGATAACAAAATAGGTAAAGAAGTAAAAGAAGACACAGAAAGTAAAAATGTAAAGGTTACTGAAATACCAGATGGATGGCAAGGTCTTGACATTGGAGAAGAGACAATAAAAATGTATGAGGAAGAATTAAAAGATGCCAAAACTGTTGTATGGAATGGACCTCTTGGATTATTCGAATTTGATCAATTTGCAGAAGGAACAAATAGTATAGCAAGATTTTTAGGAAAATTAGAAAATGCTACAACTATAATAGGTGGAGGAGATTCTGCAGCAGCAATAGAAAAACTTGGCATAGCAGATGAATTTACACATATATCAACAGGTGGAGGAGCATCACTAGAATTTTTAGAAGGCAAAAAATTGCCAGGAGTAGAATGTCTATTAGATAAATAAAAATGTTTTGCCTTGGTTTAGACTTTGCAGAGCAAACCCTCAACATCGGACTGCTACACTGAAGTTTAGCAATATAATTATTATAATATAAAATAGGAGATTAATTATGAGAAGAAAAGTGATTGCTGGAAATTGGAAAATGAATATGCTTCCAAATGAGACAATAGATTTTATAACTAATTTAGAACCATTGGTAAAAAATACTGAAAATGAAGTAATTTTATGTGTTCCATATACTGATTTGTTTTATGCTTTATTAACAGCACAAGAAACAAATATACATATAGGAGCACAAAATATGCACTGGAAGGAAAGAGGAGCATATACAGGAGAAGTATCTGCGCAGATGTTGAGTTCTATAAGAACAGAATATGTAATAATAGGACATTCTGAAAGAAGGGCATATTTTAATGAGACAGATGAAACAGTAAACTTAAAAATAAAATCTGCACTTGAAAATTGCTTAAAGCCCATTGTTTGTGTGGGAGAAACATTAGAGCAAAGAGAAAGTGGAAAAACTGAAGAGATTATAACTAATCAAGTTGAGACAGCTTTCAAAGATTTAACAAAAGAACAAGCAGAAAATATAATAATTGCTTATGAACCAATTTGGGCCATAGGAACAGGAAAAACAGCAACTTCGGAAGATGCAAATAATAGTGTAAAGGCTATAAGAAATAAAGTAAAAGAAATGTATGAAGATGAAACAGCTGAAAACATAATAATTTTATACGGAGGAAGTGTAAAAGCTGTAAATGCAAAAGAATTATTTGAAGCATCAGATATAGATGGAGCATTAGTTGGCGGAGCAAGCTTAAAGGTAGAAGAATTTTCTAAAATAGTAAATTATAATAAATAATATTGGTATAATAACATAAAGGAAGGTTAATAAAATGAATAAAAGATTAATGATGCTAATGATATTAGATGGCTTTGGAATAAATGAAAAAGAACAAGGAAATGCAGTAAAGCTTTCAAATACACCTAATTTAGATAAACTAATGAAAATATGCCCTACAACAACAATATATACTAGTGGACTAAAAGTTGGATTACCAGAAGGACAAATGGGAAATTCAGAAGTAGGACACACAAATATGGGTGCTGGAAGAATTGTATATCAAGATTTAATGAAAATAACAAAATCTATAGAAGATGGGGATTTCTTTAGTATAGTAGAATTTAACAAAGCAATAGAAAATTGTAAAAAATACAATTCAAAATTGCATATAATGGGACTTCTATCAGACGGAGGAGTTCACAGCCATATTCGCCACTTATATGGATTACTAGAACTTGCAAAAAGAAAAGACTTTGAAAATGTATTTATACATTGCTTCATGGATGGAAGAGATACACCACCAACTTCAGGTGAAACTTATATTATGAAATTGGAAGAAAAGATTAAAGAAAAAGGAATTGGAAAAATAGCAACAATATCTGGAAGATTCTATAGTATGGATAGAGATAAAAGATGGCAAAGAATACAGAAAGCTTATGATGCAATGGTAAATGGAGAAGGACAAAAAGCTGGATCTGCACTTCAAGCAATAGAAACTTCATATCAGAAAGAAGTGTTTGATGAATTTGTAGAACCAACAGTAATTTGCAATGGGGACACACCTGTTGCAAAAATAGAAAAACATGATTCTGTAATATTCTTTAATTTTAGACCAGATAGAGCTAGAGAAATAACAAGAACATTAGTAGATAAAGATTTTAAAGAATTTGAAACAAAAAAAGATTTAGATTTATGCTATGTTTGTATGACATCTTATGATGAAACAATGCCAAATGTTGAAATAGCTTTTAAAAAGGAACAATTAAAAAACACATTTGGTGAATATATTAGCAAAAAAGGATTAAAACAATTAAGAATAGCAGAAACTGAAAAATATGCACATGTAACATTCTTCTTTAATGGAGGAGAAGAAAAACAATATCCAGGCGAAGATAGAATATTAGTACCATCTCCAAAAGTAGAAACTTACGATATGCAACCAGAGATGAGTGCTGAAGAAGTTACTCAAAAGGTTATAGAAGCAATAAATTCTAAAAAATATGATTGTATAATATTAAATTATGCAAACCCAGATATGGTAGGACATACTGGAAGTTTAGAAGCAGCAATTAAAGCTGTAGAAAAAATAGATGAATGTGTAGGTAGAGTTGTAGAGGCGATAAACAATCAAAATGGAGTATTAATGATAACAGCTGATCATGGAAATTGTGAACAAATGATAGATTACAAAACAGGAGAACCACATACAGCACATACAACAAATCCTGTACCATTAATATTAGTAGGGTTTGATAATGTAAAATTAAAAGAAGGAAAACTTGCAGATTTAGCACCAACAATGTTAGAAATAATGGGACTAGAAAAACCAGTAGAAATGACAGGTGAAAGTATAATAGAACACTAAACGTAAGAAATATAAAAGGGAGAAACAGATGTTAGAAAATCCTAATATAACTAGAATATACGAGGAAATAAGAAATATTATATTTTATATGATACCAGAAAAATGGGATAGTATATATCTATATGCAACAGTAATTTCAAATGAAAAAAATCAAGAAAATGGAGAAATGTTTTTTTACTATTTTCCAAAAAGCATATTAAGAAAGAATCCAATAAATGTATACCAAATCCCTCAAAAATTTAATATAGAAGAGGGAGAATATTTACAATTAACCAATCAACTATACAATTTAATAAAAAAATTAAAAAAAGCAACTTTAAAATATAAGCAAATAGACTGGAGTAGTATAACAATAAGTGTAGAGAATGTAAATTTTTTAGTAGAGTATAATTGTGAAAATTTAGAATATCTAGGATATGCAAGTGAAAATATAATGGCTATTTGGCAATATAAATATTTAAAAAGCCCATTAGAAAAATTTAGTAAAGAACAAAGAAAATTAATACAAGATTATTTAGAAGAAGAAAATAGAGGAATGCACAGAAAAGAAACTTATTCTGAAAATTTCTATCAACCACATATGCATAATAATGTACAATATGATATAGGAAAAAATGAAGAGCAGTATGTAAGAACAGAGGAAATTCAAAAAGAGAATGACAAGGAAGAAATAGTAATTAGAAATCAACTATTAAGAAGTACTATAAATAATATGAAATAAAATATATTCTGAATAAAGATTAAACATAATTTATAAAAGTAATAAATAATATAACAAATTTATAAAATTAAGAAAGATGGTAGTAAAATGTCAAAAGAAAAAACTAAACAAAAAAATTTTTATATATATAAAATAATTGTAACTGTTATATTTGCAGCAGTTCTAGTATTTGTATTAAAAACAGCACCAAATTATATAAGAAATGATGTGACTGGAAAAACTAATTTAGTTATAAATAATAATAATGTAACAAAAAGTTTAAAAAATGATGTATTGGTAGAAAATGGGGTAGTATATATATCAACTAAAGATATTGCAAATTTCTTTGATGGACATATTTTTTATGATAATAAGTATGACCAAATAATAACATCATCAGACACAAAACTTGCAACATTAAAAATAGATGAAAAAAAAGCTACTATAAATAGCTCACAAGTTAATCTTATTGCATCAGCTGTAAAAAAACAAAATGAATTTTATTTACCATTTTCAGAAATAAGTAAAAGTGTATATAATGTAGAAACTGAATATGTAGAAGATACAGACACAGTTATATTAGTTTCGCTTAATAGAGAGTTAACCTATGCAAATAGTAGTAAGAAAAATTCTATAAAATATAAACCTACAGTATTATCTAGAACTTTAGAAAAAGTGAATAAAGGAGATAATTTAGTAATAGCAAGTACTACAGAGAAAGTTCCAGAAGGTTGGACTAAAGTTAGTACAGAAAATGGAAAAGTAGGATATGTAAAAACAAGTACTCTCGCAAATAAGAAAAAAATTAGAGAAAATTTAAATTTTGGAAAACAAATAGAAGGAAAAGTAAATATGGTGTGGGACTATTTTTCACAATACGCATCAGCCCCACAAAGAATTGGTAAAATTCAAGGAATTAATGTAGTATCTCCAACATTTTTCTCATTACAAAAGAAGGGAAAAGGTAATATTATAGCAAATGTGGGAAGTAATGGGACAAACTATATAAATTGGGCACATAATAATGGATATAAAGTATGGGCGCTTGTTTCAAACGATTCAATGAAAGAAACAACATCTGAAATATTAAATGATTATAAATTAAGAGAAGATCTTATAAATAATATTATTACCATAGTTGAAAATTATAATTTAGATGGTATAAATATAGACTTTGAAAATATTTATGAATCAGATAAAGATGTATTTTCTAGATTTATAATAGAATTAGCACCACGTTTGAAAGAACAAGGAAAGGTATTATCTGTAGACGTAACAGCACCAGATGGATCTCCGGATTGGTCATTATGTTATAACAGAAATGTAATAGCTGATGTTGCAGACTATATTGTGTTTATGGGATATGACCAAAATGGTGTAACATCTCCAGAAGAAGGCACAACAGCTGGATGTGATTGGGTAGAAGCAAATATTAAGAAGTTCTTAAATAATGAAGAAATAAATCCAAATAAAATTATTTTGGGAACACCTTTATATACAAGAATTTGGTCTGAAGAAAACGGAAAAATATCAAGTAAAGTAATTGATATGAAAGATGTATATAATCAGATACCACAAGGCACTAACATAGAATGGAACGACTCTTTAAAGCAAAATTATGCAGAATATAAAAAAGATGGAAAAACATATAAAATATGGATAGAAGATAGTAAATCAATTAAATACAAACTAGAATTAATAAACACTTATAATTTAGCAGGTGCTGCATATTGGGAAAAAGATAGAGAGTCAGACGATATATGGAATTTAGCAAAAGAAGTTTTAAAAATAGAATAGTAAAATATATATAAAACTATATTACAAAGATATAAACCACATAGAATATTTTATTTATTGAGAAATAATATTATATATAAAATAAAAATTTTAGGTGGTTTTATGATGAGTGATAAATGTATATATTTTGAGGTTTGTGCTGACTTTAATAAATATACAAGATTTAATATAAAAAATATATTTAGATATAATACAATGAAAAAAATAGAAGATGATAAAAAGATAACTTACATTATATATAAATATAATGAACATCAAGATAGAATGATAAATAAAATTGATAGAAAAATAGGCAGGATAGTAGGCAAAAATAAAAAGACGAAAATTATATTATCAAAAGAAATAAAAGAAATTTGCAAAGATAAAAAAGAACACAAACATATATATTCTTTAATAAAATATTATGAGGGAAACAAACAGATTTTTAATGATTGTATAGAAGAAATTTTAGAAAATGTAATAAAAATTCAAAATGAAACAAAAGAAGAACAAAGCATATATATACTTGCAAAAAGCAACCAAGTAAAAAATGAAAATAGAATAATAAATATGCTATTTAATTATAAAGCTATAAATATAGTAACTCCAAATATAAAAGATTTTAAAAGACTAGAAGACTTTTTAGATGAACATTTAGAAACAATATCTATTATAAATAATAAAAGGAAAAGTTTATCAAGGGCTAAATACATAATAAATATAGATTTTAGCAAGGATGAACTGTTAGAATATAATATTAACAGAACAGCAATAATATTCAATTTAAATTATGAAAGACTAGATATAAAGAATTTTGATGGAGTTATCATAAACAATATAAATATAAATAATTTGCAGGAAAAATTTGATATACAAGATTTATATTTAACGAAAGAAATAAGTATAGAACATATATCAAACTATATAAAAGAAGGAGACTATAAACTAATAGGAAATAATGGATATGTATTCTAATATAAAACTAATAACATATAAATAAGGAGGAAAGACACAGTGAAAAGATGTCAATATAAATTAGAGGGTTTAGACTGTGCAAATTGTGCTAATAAAATACAAGAAGAATTAAGCAAAAACAACAAATTAAAAAATGTAGTTGTAAATTTTGCAAAACTACAATTAACATACGAAACAGAAGATGTTTCTAAAGAAGAAGTAGAAGAAGTTGTGAAAAGATTAGAGCCAGATGTAGAGATGATTGATTTAGAATCAAAAAGTACAGACGTAAAAAATCAAAAGGCTCAAAAAGAAAACAATACAAAAGTAATTAAACACATAGCAAGACTAATAATAGGATTAGCTATTGCTTTAATAGGTTTATATGTCAAAATACCAAAATATTTATCAATAGCATTAGTAGTAATAGGCTATGGAATTTTACTATTTAGAACAATAAGAAATGCAATAAAACTTTTAGTAAAAAATAAAACCATAAATGAAAACTTGTTAATAACTATTTCATGCATAGGAGCTTATTTAGTAGGAAAGCACATGGAAGGTTTAATGGTTATAACATTGTATGAGATAGGCAAAATTTTAGAAGAGAAAGCAATTAACAAAACAAGAAAATCAATATCGGATTTAATGGATATAAAACCAGAATATGCTAATTTAAAAACAGAAGATGGAATAAAAGTATTAGAACCTTCGCAAATAAATGTAGGCGATATAGTAATTGCAAAAAAAGGTGAAAAGATACCATTAGATGGAATTGTTATAAATGGAACAGGAAGTCTAGATACAGCTTCTTTAACGGGAGAAACAAAAACTCAAGATGTAAAAAAAGATGATAGAGTATTATCTGGAAGTATTGTATTAGATGGACTATTAGAAATAAAAGTAACAGAAGAATATGAAAATAGTACAGTAAGTAAAATATTAGAATTAGTAGAGAATGCAACAGATAAAAAAGCAAAAACAGAGACTTTTGTAAATAAGGCAGCTAAAATTTATACACCAATAGTATTAGGAATAGCAGCTTTAGTTGCAATATTCTTACCATTAATTTCAAATGTTGAATATTTATCTGAAAATGGGTCAATATATAGAGCTTTAATATTTTTAGTAATATCTTGTCCTTGTGCTATTGCTATTTCTGTTCCTTTATGCTATTTTTCTGGAATAGGAAAATCATCTAAAGAGGGAATACTAATAAAGGGCAGTGACTATTTAGATGGAATAAAAGACATAAAAGAAATAGTATTTGATAAGACAGGAACATTAACAAAAGGACAATTTGCGATAGATAAAGTAGAAGTATATAGTGAAAAATTAACAGAAGATCAAATATTAGAATATGCCGTACTTGGAGAAAGTTATTCAAATCATCCTATTGCTAAATCTATAATAAAGAAATCAAATATGGAGAATTATATAACAAAAAATAAAGATAAAGTATCTAGTTATGAGGAATTAGCGGGAAAAGGAATTAAATATAATTTTGAAGATAAAACTATTTTTGTAGGAAATAGTAATCTTGTAGAAAAGGAAAAAGAAAAAGCAGATAGTACCAAAATATATGTAAAAGTAGATAAAGAAATAGTAGGTGCAATTTGCTTAAAAGATGAAATTAAACATGGAACAAAAGAAGCTATTGAGAAATTAAATGCAAGAGGAATTATTACAAAAATGTTTACAGGTGATAATAATGAAATTGCGTGCCAAATAGCTAAAGATTTAGGAATAAAAGAAGTAAAATCGGAAATGTTACCAAATGAAAAATATGAAGAATTGGAGAAAGTAATAGCAAGCTATAAAGGAACAAATAATAAGGTAGCATTTGTTGGAGATGGAATAAACGATTCACCAGTACTTGCAAGAGCAGATATAGGAATTTCTATGGGTGGAGTTGGAGCAGGTTCTAGTATTGAGGCATCTGATGTTGTAATAATGACAGACTCAATAGACAAAATAAATGATGCAATTGATATATCTAGAAAAACCAGCAGAGTAATAAAGCAAAATCTAATATTTTCTATTGGAGTAAAAGTATTAGTCCTTGTATTGAGCGTCTTTGGTATAGCTAATATGTGGGAAGCAGTGTTTGCTGATGTAGGGGCAACTTTAATTACAGTGTTAAATTCTATAAAAATATTGAAGTAGTATTATGGAGGCTAACAAATGATACAATTATTTGAAGCAAGAAAAAAACAAAAATTACAAGATAATGAGCTTCTAGAAAAATACTTGCAAATTTCAAAGAAAAATAAAACAGAAGTCTTAAAAGAATATAAGACTTCTGAAAATGGTATTTCTGAAGAAAAGAGTAAGGAATTACTTAAGGAAAATGGAGCAAATGTAGTTGTAAAAAATGAAAAAAAGAGTAGAATATATTTTCTATTTAATAGTTTTAAGGATAAATTTATATTAATATTAATACTATTAGCAATAATAAACTATTTTTTAAGTGATGCATTAAGTATGTATATAATACTAGCAATTGCAGTTGTTAGTGCATTAATTAGATATTTTCAAGATTACAGTGTATATAAATTCAATCAAGATTTAAAATCAAAAATTTATACAACAACTCATGTTGTTAGAAGCGGAAAAGAGAAAGAAATAAAAGTTGAAAAAGTAGTAGTTGGCGATATTGTAACTTTGAGTGCAGGCTCGATGATACCAGCCGATTTGATGTTAATTGAAAGTAAGGACTTATTTATAAATCAATCTGTATTTACAGGGGAAAGTGTTCCAGTAGAAAAAATAGCTGAAAGTAAAGACTCTAAAGATGAAATATTTAATATATCAAATATTTGTTTAATGGGTTCAAGTGTAGTAAGCGGAAGTGCAACAGGGGTAGTAATATCAACAGGATTCTCAACTTATCTAGGAAGAATGAGTAAAGAAGTTGACACAAAAAAAGAGGCAACTAATTTTGAAAAAGGCATGAATAATATTACAAAGATGTTAATAAAGTATATGACGGTAGTATCAATAGCAGTATTTGTAATATATGGATTAATCAGAAAAGATTGGCTAGAAGCCATATTATTTGCATTATCAGTTGCTGTTGGAATTACTCCGAGTATGCTTCCAATGATAGTTAATGTAAATTTAACAAGAGGTACAAAAGTTTTAGCTAAAAAGAAAACTTTAGTAAAAAACATAAACTCAATTCAAAACCTTGGAGCAATAGATGTTCTATGTACTGATAAAACAGGAACACTTACGGAGAACAAAATTGTGCTTCAGAAATACATAGATGTAAATGGAAAAGAAGATTTATCAATACTAGAATATGCATATTTAAATAGCTATTTTGGTACTGGTATGAAAACTTTGGTAGATAGAGCAATAATAAGTTATGGAAATACAAGGAATGTAAAAGACATAATTTACGAATATACAAAAATAGATGAAATACCATTTGATTACACTAGAAAAAGGATGAGTGTAGTTGTTAAGAGCAACAAAAATAATGGGTACAGAATGTTTACAAAAGGAGCACTTGAGGAGATACTAAAAGTATGTACAAAAGTTAAATATGGAGGACAAATAAGAGATTTAAGTACTGAAATGGAAGAAATAGCAAAAAATAAAGCTAAAGAATATGAAGTACAAGGAATGCAAGTTATTGCATTAGCATCAAAAAGAGAATATAAAGGTGTAAATATTTTTAGTGTAGCAGACGAAAAAGAAATGACATTTATAGGATTTGTAGCATTTCTAGATCCAGCAAAAAAAGGAGTAAAGGCAACTTTACAAAAACTAAAGAGTAAAGGCATTACAACTAAAATATTAACAGGAGACAATCCTTATGCAACAAGTAATATTTGTAATCTAGTTGGAATAAATAATCAAGAAATTTTGATAGGAACAGATATTGATAAATTAACAGATGAGGAATTATCAAAAAAAGTTGAAGAAGTATCAGTATTTGCTAGAATGAATCCTTTGCAAAAAGAAAGAGTTGTAAAAATGCTAAAAAACAATGGACATGTTGTTGGATATATGGGAGATGGAGTTAATGATTCCCCTTCTTTACATGCTGCAGACGTAGGAATATGTGTAAATACTGCAACAGATATAGCCAAAGAAGCTTCTGATATTATATTACTAGAAAAAAGTTTAAATGTAATTTATGATGGTGTAATAGAAGGAAGAAAAGTATATGGTAACATTATAAAATATATGAAAATGGCTTTAAGTGCAGACTTTGGGGATGTGTTCAGTATAGTAATTTCTAGTATATTCATACCATTTTTACCATTACTTCCAATACAAATGTTATTACAAGACTTTTTATATGATATATCTCAAATAGCAATACCTTATGATGACGTTGATGAGGAATTTTTAGAAAAGCCAAAGAAATGGAGTACAAAAGGAATAAGCAAATTTATGAATGTAATGGGAATTACAAGTTCAGTAATAGATGTAATAGCATTTATTGGTTTCTGGTTCATATTTGGATATGGAGTAAATAAAGAAACATTTTTCCAAACAGCTTGGTTTGTGGAATGTTTAATTTCAGAAACTATGATAATTCACTATGTTCGTACAGCAAAGAAACCTTTTATAGAATCAAGAGCTAATAAATGGTTAACATTAGGTACAATAGGAACAATAGTTGGTACAATACTTACACCAATATTATTGCATAATATTCCAAGTTTTCATTTTGAAATATTACCATTACAATACTATGGATTTGTAATAATATTGTTAATTATATATTCGATTTTAGTAGAAATAATAAAGAAACAGTATATAAAGAAAAATGGAGAGTGGTTATAAGAAATACTTTATGCAAAATCTAAAAGAAAAGGCAGGTTATAAGCAGTATTTTGTATTAGATGATAAATTTATAATAAATAGTTGAAATAATTTTTTAGTAATGTTATTATATAAAGGAATTATTTGTACCTTGAGAAAGGAATGAAAGAGATGAAAAAAACAAAAGAAGTAGAGGAAAACATAATAGAAAAAGCATTACAATTCACATCAATAGACGATGCAGAAGAATTTAAAAATATAGCAAAAGGTCGCAAATTTTGTAAAAAAGGTGAAAAAATTCAAGATATATGTATGCAAGAAATAGAAAGAAACAGTTATGAGAATTCGCATAATATATTTGTGAAGATATTTTTACATGGTAAATTTAAAAAGGACAAACAAAGATTAATGCTAGAGAAAAGAACATCTAGCGTAATTAGAACAATTGCCAAAGAATGTATTAACAATAGTGAAAGTGAATTAAGTGTAAAAGAATTAACAGAACAAGTAAAAAAATTAATATTAGAAAGCACAGAAAAATATTTAAAAAAATAAATTGTAAAATTATTAAATAATACATGGAAAATAACTAAAAAATAGAGTATATAGAAAGTTATAGCAAATTCACGCAATTATTCTATATACTCTAATTTTTTTAATTATACAAGTTCTTTTCGTATAAATCATTTATATACAAATCTTTAGTGCTACTAGAATTAATAAATCCTACTCTAGCGGTATTGCCATGTAATTCTTGAACCCATACAGGCTGTTCATTATAATAAATTTCACTAATTTTTTTACTTTTTAAAATTTCATTAATTCTTTCTATATCCATAAAATCCTCCTACAGATTACTCAAAATAAAAATATGAGAGTAATTTTTATAAAATTTAATATAAGTATATCCAATTCTATTTAAAATATGATAGAATATAATAAAAGTAGCAATAAATAAAATATATGGTTGAAAAATATATTTTGACCTGATTGTAATTACAGAAAGGAAATTAAATAAAATGAAAGTTATTGAAAAATATGAAAACGAAATAAATAAAGCAAAAGAAGAAGGAAGAACAATAATTGCATGCATGTGCAACAATGAGGTAAAATCTTTAAATTTCGAAATAAAAGATACTGACAAGATAAGATTATTGGATACAAGCACAAAAGACGGACATAGAATCTACATTAGAGGAATTTTATATGTAATGGCAAAAGCATTAGAAGAATCTTATCCATTGGCAAAACTTAGTGTAAACTATCAATTAGCAGATGCCATGTTTTGTAAAATAGAAAATATGGAAATAACAGATGAAATAATACAAAAAATAAAATCAAGAATGCAAGAAATAATTGATAAAGATATAAAAATAAAAAAAGTAGAAATGTCAAAAGAGGAAGCAGAGAAATTTTATGACAATGAAAAAACAAAAAGAGGAATAGCTCAAATTAGTAATGACCAAAAAGAAATTGTATCACTTTATTACTGTGAAAGTTACTATAATTATTTTTTTGGAGTAATGCCAATATCAACAGGATATACAAATATATTTGATGTAATTAAATATAAAGATGGATTTTTAGTAAGATATCCAGCAACTTCTAATCCAAAAGAGTTAGAAAAACAAAGAGATAGCAAAAAACTATTAGCAACACTTGAAGAATATGAAGATATTCATAAAGTATTAAAAGTACATACATTATATAACCTTAATAAAGAAATAAGGGATGGAAATGCAAGAGATTTAATTTTACTATCAGAAGCTTTACATGAGAAAAAAATATCAGATATTGCAGACAGTATAGCTAAAAAAAGAAATATCAAAATGGTACTTATAGCAGGTCCATCATCTTCAGGAAAAACAACTTTTGCAAAAAGATTAGGAGTACAATTAAGACTTAATGGATTAAAGCCCGTAACAATTTCAGTAGATAATTATTTTGTAGAGAGAAGTGAAACTCCAAGAGACGAAAATGGGGAATACAATTTTGAATGTTTAGAGGCAATAGACTTAAATCTATTTAATAATCATATAAAAGAATTATTAGATGGAGGAGAAATAGATGTTCCAACATTTGACTTTAAAGTAGGAACTAAAAGATATAATGGAGAAAAAATGCATCTAGCTGATGACGAAATATTAGTAATAGAAGGAATCCATTGCTTGAATGACAAATTAACAAGTTCAATACCAATGGAACAAAAGTACAAAATCTATATAAGTGATTTAACAGTATTAAATATTGACTATTGTAATAGAATATCAACAACAGATACTAGATTATTAAGAAGAATAGTAAGAGATAATAACTATAGAGGGTATACAGCACTACATACTTTAAAATCATGGGATAGTGTAAATAGAGGAGAACACCAAAATATATTCCCATACCAAGAAAACTGTGACGCAATGTTTAATTCATCTCTAATATATGAAATAAGTGTACTAAAAAAACATGCATTACCATTATTAGAGGAAATAACAAATGCAGAACCAGAATATTCAGAAGCAAAAAGATTAGTTAAATTCTTAAAGTATTTCGATGATATAGATGAAGAATTTATACCTAGAAATTCACTAATGCGAGAATTTATAGGTGGAAGTGTATTTGAATATTAATTAAGAAAGTAAATTATAAAAGAAGGGAAATTTTAATGGCAGGAAACTTTACTGAAATAGATGAAGAATTTATATGTGAAAATTGTGGTAAAAAAGTTTCAAGATTAGGATATTCGTGTAGAAACCATTGCCCTTATTGTTTATGTTCTAAACATGTAGATATAAATCCAGGAGATAGGCAAGAAGAATGCCATGGATTATTAGAACCAGTTGGAGCAGAGCTGGATAGCAAAAAGGGATATGTAATAATTTTTAAGTGCAAAAAATGTGGAAAAATACGTAGAAATAAAGCTGCTAAAGATGATAATATGGATTTAATCATAAAATTAACTGCAATGCATAATTATTAATATAATAAATTATTAAATAATGCAAATATTTTGCGTGGAGGTAGATTTAAATGGATATTTTAAAGGGTGTAGAGGTTTTATGCCATAGTTCTATTAGAATAAAAAAAGATAATACTATATATGTAGATCCATATAAGATAGAGAAAAATTATAATGATGCTGATTATATATTTTGCACACATGAGCACTTTGATCATTTTTCACCAGAAGATATATTAAAAGTTATTAAAGAAGATACTGTAATAATTACAGTTCCAAATACCTTAAAAGAAACTATGAAATTACAACCAGATAGAAATAAAATTGTATTAGTAGAACCAAACGAATCTTATAATTTAGGAAATATAAAATTTGAAACTACAGTTGCATACAATAAAAGAAAGTTATTTCATCAGAAATGTAAAAATTGGGTTGGATATATTATAACAATAAATGAAGAAAGATTTTATATTGCTGGGGACACAGATAATTTAGAAGAATTACAAGAAATTAATTGTGATGTAGCATTTGTGCCTATAGGTGGAACATATACAATGAACCATACTGAAGCGGCAGATTTAATAAATGAAATTCATCCTAAAATTGCAATTCCAATTCATTATGGATTAATAGTAGGAACAAAAGAAGATGCAGAAGCATTTGAAAAAGAAGTTAACAAAAACATAAAAGTGCAAATTTTAATGTAATTTTATCTAAAAAAAAGTAAAATTGAAGACCCCATTTTTTAATAAAAATGAGGTCTTTTGGCATATTAAATGTTTTTTAATAAATTACCATTTGTATATTCTTTTCCTTCCAACTTTTTTCCTAATTTAGCTGTTTCTATAATATTATTAATTTTTTCAATATTTTCATCAAGTATATTAATTCGAAGAGAAGAGGCATTTATTTCAGAACTATCTATAGAAGTTATTTTACTATTATAAATAGATGTTACTGTTTGTATATTATCTGGAACAATTCTGAAATTTAGTCCAAGTCTATCTTTTAAGTAGTATTTATAATTATTTTTACATTTCATAGTACATTCAGGATAACATTTATTACTTTTTCCAAGAAGACAATATGAGGAGTTCATTAAAATTGTTCTGCCATATACTATTAACTCGGTTGGAAGCAAACTATTTGTGCATAACTCTTGCAAAAGTTGCTTATTTAGTTCTACAGAAGGGGTTACAATATTTATTCCACATTTTTGTAATTCATTAATTGTATGTGTATTAAAAATATTCATTGTATAATTAGCTACAAAAATATATTTACTTAATTTCAAATAATCTTTCAAGAGCATAAAACCTGCAATGTTTGATATAACAAAACCTTTTATATTAAACTTTGGCAATATATCATTCAAATTATTTAATAATAAATTTTTATAATTAGGTTTTATAATGGTTGGCATATAAACAAACATATTAAATTTTGAACTTAAAATTAATAGTTGCTTTTCATATTTTTTATCTGTTAAAAATTTTAAAGGAATATATATATTATCAATATCTTTAAGATTAGAATAATCATAGTCAATATTAATATCTTCCAGTAAAACTGAAATTTTTTTGTTATTAATCTTGTAATTATTTTTAGCATTTTTTTCAATTGGCAAATTAATTTTAGCTTTTCTTGTTTTAGAAAATGTTGCTAGCATTTTTTCTTGTAACATATTTATTGCAGTTCTACGCAAATTGTTTAGCTCGCTTATACTAGGAATGTGCAAATTATCATCCAAGTCAATAGATATGTATTTTAAGCTATAAGGAGTATTTCCTAATTTGGAAAGCTGAACTTTTAATCGATCCTTATCAATAGGTCTATTTATTGACAATTGAGGGATTATGTTTGATGTTAATTCAACAGAAATATCATTATAAAAGGGAGCTTCATTTGCTTCTAATTTTATTTTTATAGGAACATCTTTTTTTACAGAAATATAGCAAGATATAGGAACCTTTTTAATTTCCACATCATTAGAAAAACTCTTGCTACAAAAATCGTATAATTCTTTACTTTCTAATTTGAAAACTTTAGCTCCAGATTTAATATTTCCTTTCATTCTACCTAATTTTACAATATCTCCAATATTAGCTTTTTTTAAATTGGTATTATTTTTCATAAGTTCAGATACAGTATATTTTCCAGTTTCTCCCTCGATACTAATAGAATCACCTATAGAGACAGGCTCATTTAGTTTCAAAGTAATATGACCTTTATTTGCATTATAATTTGAGATATTACCAAGATATAGACCAATATTATTAGGCTTTTTAGGGTATATCAAATTCTTATTTGGCTCTGAACATAAATGTCCAGAAGAAAAGCCACCACGATTAAATACTTGCAATAAATCTTTTTTATCAGCTTCATCAATAATATAATCATTGTCTGATAAAGCAAGGTCAATGTATTTTCTGTAAATTCTTGTTACTGTTGCTACATATTCAGGAGTTTTCATTCTTCCTTCAATCTTAAAAGAATTTATACCAAGCTTTACAAGTGTTGGTAAATACTCCAAAGAACATAGATCTTTAGGGCTTAACAAATAACCTTTGTCTATAGAAGTAAAATTATTAGAATTTTTTTGCTCTAATAATTCGTAAGGAAGTCTGCAAGGTTGAGCACATTTTCCTCTGTTACCAGAGCGTCCTCCCACTAAACTAGAAAATAGACACTGACCAGAATAAGAAATGCAAAGAGCACCGTGAATAAACATTTCTAAATCGACTTTACAATTATTTCTTATATATTCAATTTCGTTAATAGGAACTTCTCTTGATAGTACAACTCTAGAAAATCCTAACTTTTCAAGTTCTAATACACCTTCTAAATTATATACAGACATTTGAGTACTAGCATGAATCTCTAGATTAGGAAAGTTTTTTATCAAATATTTTGCAAATCCTAAATCTTGTACAATAATTGCATCTATACCGAATTCATAAGCTCTTTTTACAATATTTACAGCATCGTAAAATTCAGAATCAGTTAAAAGGGTATTTAAAGTTAAATTTGTCTTTACATTTCTAATTTTACAATATGTGATTGCTTTTTCTAATTCTTCTAATGTAAAATTTTTTGCATTAGCTCTAGCACTAAACATGTTTGCTCCAAAGTATATACAATTTGCACCATTTTGCACCCCAGCTTTTACACATTCAAAGTCACCTGCTGGAACTAAAAGCTCTGGAGGAAGAATATTAGTACATTCATTATTATTTAATTTTTGAGTATGTTGATTCATTATAAGTATCCTTTCAATTTAACTTTTACGGTTATATATATTGTAACACACTTTTGTAAAAAAACATACTATATAATATATATAAATAAAAGGAGGAATAAAAATGCAAGACGATAATAGAAGTAACAATTGTGGATGCGATGATTCTCCAAGAGGAAACTGCGGATGTGGTTGTGGACCTTTAGGTGGATTATTTAATGGAAACAATTGCGGTTGTGGAGATAGTGGAATATTATTTTTTATAATAATATTTTTACTATTATTTACTAACTGTGGATGTTGTGGTAGATAAAATACATTATTAAATTAACAAAAATGGAAGTGTAAAGTGATACACTTTCATTTTTGTGTTACAATACAGCTACCCAAGAAAATGCAAAACATTTGAAATAAAAATGTTTTGGAATGATTAAATATTTTTCAATTTATATAGAAATTTTTATATAAATGTGATAAAATAAAAGAAGTTTAATGTGCTACTGTAGCTCAGTTGGTAGAGCAGCAGATTCGTAACCTGCAGGTCGCAAGTTCAATTCTTGTCAGTAGCTCCAAAAACTTAAAAAGTAAATGCGGGTATAATTTAGTGGTAGAATGCCATGCTTCCGACCTGGTCGCGCGAGTTCGATTCTCGCTACCCGCTCCATTTGAATATAGCTTACGGACTTAATTGTTCGTAAGTTTTTATTTTATCGAAGAAAGAGGAAAAAATTATCAAAATAATTTAATCCTCTTTTGTTATTTTTTGAATATGGGAATAAAATCTATGTCTAGCCAGCACTGAATTTATACTCCCGCATAAATTCTAGTATGGGAATTCCCATACCCTTTATTATCAAAAATTAAAATCTAAATATACATAATTATTCATATCGTAAGATAAATTATTTTCTATCATTTTGTTAGCAATTTTACAACACTTTGAAATCCTTTCACCATTAAATAGTGGATCAATATATCTAATCTTTGCTCCATGATGTACATAATAAACATTTTGAGGTTCTTCTTTTGATATTTTTACTTTTTTAGCATTTTTCCAGATATTGAATATGTCATTATATTTAGAAGATTCTATAATATTTATTACTTCACTTTCCTTTAATTCATATAAATCTTTTCTAGATATTTTGTTTTCATCGCTTAATCTTTTTAGAATATCAGCAATTAATTGCATAGAATATCTAGTTCTATCCTCACGATATATAACAGATAATCTACTTGTAACCTTAACAAAGTTTCTAGCATTTTTTTTAGTTTTAAATCCTAATTCTATTTCTTTTTCTTCATTAGTTTGTATCTCAATATCATCATATATTTCTTTAATACTTGCTAGATCCAATAGTCTATATATAAACAGAGCATTTGATAATGAATATTCCAATCTATCAGCAGATAATTTAGGTGTATCATTATCAGCAATAGGATATAAATGATAATTATCTATCTCTGATATTTTAATATTATCTCTTTTTAATAAGGTCATAATTTCTTTTGAATTTTTTATTATTTCTGTTGTCAAATCCTCTGTTGATTCTTGAGTCATATAATCTCCATTAAGAAAATCTACACAATGCTTAAATGCAGGTGTTGCTATATCGTGAAATAATCCAGATAAAGTTTGCTTTTTATCATGTGTGAAATGCCAAACAATTAAAGCAACTGCAACAGAATGGTCTAGACTTGAAAAGAAAAAATCGCTTTCAAATAAGTCTGAATAAATAGTGCCACAAGTAACACTTATATATTGCTGTGATAATAATTCTTTTGTATCTATATATTCATTTAACCATTCTGGAAAATTTGGTTCTAAAATTTTAAAATAATCTTTTATTTCTTTGCTAGTATTGTCATAATATTTACTCATTTTTATTATTCTCCTTTTTGGATTTCATAGTTTCAGCATCATCAACAATCAATGACATCGAAATAAAGTATACTAAAGCATCAATGAATTTCTTCATATCATTGATATCTCTATCATCCTGTATCTTTACATAATGTGCCTCATCGTTTCCTATCCACTCTGACTTTTCAGCAAGAGTTTTGATTTTATCATTATCAATATAATCTTTTAAGCATTTCATCATCCATGTCGATTTTATTTCTTCAGATTTTTCTGGATTATTATAAATTGCAAAATCTTTTATTAGGAATTCTAATGCTTTTCTATAACCTAATCCAGCTATTTCATCTAATGAATATTCTTCGGCTTTCAATGCTTGATTATATACTTTGACAAATTGTGGTGAAACTTCTTTAAGTTTATCATCAAAATCTCTTTCTTTAAAATTTATAGGTGCTGAATGATTTAACTTTATCATATTATAATTCTTTTCACTATATTCTTTTCTTCCATCAGATAGTGTTCTTGTAACTTTTCTACATATTTCATATTCTGATACTATTAATGAATGACACCCATTACAATAATCTGCTACAGATAAAAATTCTTTATCATCTCTACTGTGTACAATTCCATATAAATTTTGTGGTGCTAGCGCTTTTTTACAATTAGGACATTCTTCTATTGTTTCATAATTTACAGTTACCCCTGTATTATCATTCTTTCTAGTAAAATTTTTATTAATCTTCATAATAACCTCCAAGATATTTGCTGAAAATATTATACTATAAAACGCCAAATTTCTCCATACTCCCATTGAAATTTAATAAGATTTCATATATAATATTTTTAGAAGGAGAGCATTATGGTTCGTAAGCTGTAGCTTAACCGCTCCATTTGAAATCAACTTACGGACTTAATTGTTCGTAAGTTTTTATATTATATAAATAATTTTCAAAAAAAGAGGAAAAAATTATCAAAATAATTTAATCCTCTTTTGTTATTTTTTGAATAT
>OLSB01000174.1_pt1 | contig 76016 bp, 76 predicted proteins | sample 1672071 | NCBI WGS metagenome assembly OLSB01 (sample SAMEA3136642, study PRJEB25190) | human gut metagenome | biome: human gut; feature: human-associated habitat; material: faeces | place: Austria | collected 2013
ACCCTTGACTGCTCTCTTGAGTGGAAATGTGTCACCTATGCTTGACGCTTCAACACCATACAATTGTTACAGGTAATGATTTATCTTGCATATTTGCTTAAGGTAATGTATAATAAAATGCAAACAGAGTAATGTTAGGAGTTTTATATGAAAAGAATAATCGCTTTATTGCTTGCTTTAATTATGTTGTTCAGCCTTGCTGCCTGCACAGGCAAGAACAAGAATACAGAAGCACCTTCTATTTCCCCGGATACAACAAGTCCTACTGAAACAGCAACGCCTGTTCCCACGCCTGAGCCGACTGAGGCCCCTGTTTATTCCGATGCGGATCTTGCTTTCATGGATTTCGACAAAGAACTTTTCATCAGCATTGTGACATCGGACGGCTTGTCCTTTCATCAGTATGTTAAGGATCCTGCGTCATTCGGCATTGATGAAGCTGATGTTGAACGCGGTTGGGGCGATTTTTCCTATGATTCATATTTGGAAGGCATGAATGGCGATCTGGAACTCAAGGCAGAGCTTGAAGCGATCGAATATGATCAGCTGTCAGAATATAACAAGCTGGCTTATGATAACATTATGCTGCTCATAAATAAATCGATTGAGGAGGGAGACACCTTCTACTTTAGTGAACCCCTGACGCCTCTCAATGGGGATCACAGTATGCTTCCGCTGATGCTTACTCTCTATGAGATAAACGATAGAGAGGACATAGAGAACTATCTGACTTTGCTCGAGGATTCCGGAAGATACCTCGGACAGATTGCACAGTTTGAAACCGAGAAAGCAGAAAAAGGAATGTTCATGACTGAGAATGCGCTGGATCAGGTCATTGAATCCTGCAACAAATTTGTAAAGGCAGGTAAGAAATTCTTCCTTATCGGCTTCTTCAAGGATTTGATGGATGAGAATGATTTTGGCTTGACCGAAGAAGAGAGGCAGGCATACATCAATAGAAATGATGATTACATTCTAAACGAATTGCTCCCAGCATATTCAAACCTGGTCAGCACGCTTGAATCCCTGAGACCGAAATGCAGCGCATTTGTCGGCATTAAGGATAGGGGAGAGGATGCTTTGAACTGGTACATCAATAGCATTCAGAGCAGCGGTGCCTGCTATTATGATGTCAGCGATATCGAAGAGCGTCTGGGCGAACTCTGTATATCAACGCTTTATGAGATGGCGTACACATTGCAGACAGATAACGAAATTATTAGGCATTATTTTGATGATGTGACCTCGGGGAGCCCGGAGGAAGATGTTGATTACCTTAAGAGCCTGATAGAATCTACATATCCTTATCTTGCCGATCAGGATATCAGCTATGTAACCGTGCCAGATGCGATTGCCGATGAATTCAGCCCTGCGGCATATCTCGTTTCAGCTTATGATGACCCGACCAGGAACATTGTCATGTTCAATCCGTCGTCAGACACCGATAATCTTCTGTTCACGCTCGCACATGAGTGCTACCCCGGGCATCTTTATCAGACACAGTATTTCAGAGGGCTTCCGGAGCTGAGCCTTAGTCAGCAGTTACTGGCGCCTACGGGCTATACCGAGGGCTGGGCGGTAATGTCGGAGATGTTTATCGCTGACTATACCGATGAATACTATGCTCCTGCATGCAAAGTTGTGCAGCTTGAAAGCACGCTGATAAATATTCTGCTTCCTGCGTACTGCGGCCTCAAGATCAATATGGATGGCTGGACAAAGGAACAGGTAATGGATTACCTCAGCGGATTCGGTTTGGATCAAGACGACTATTATGAGGTCATCAATGAGTATGCAATAAACATGCCGACCTATTTCTTCAATTACGCTATCGGCTATATGTGTACAAAGCTCATTTATGACAGAGCAAACTGCAATTCCGATGCCGAGAATAAAGAATTCTTTACCGAGTATTTGAACTACGGCCCCTGCGTGTTCAATATTCTGTTCGAAAAGTTCTCGGTTAGGTTCTGATACCCATATGGACTCGCGATGTACTACAAACAAACAATGCTGTATTTACTACCGGTATAATAGCGATGCGGAGCGAGAAAACTACGAAGAATCGCTCCGCAGAGAGGCCTGTGGCTGGATAGGCGGCGATGTTCACGTGTTTTGCGACGAGGGAAACGATACCGCTTCGCTAAATTTATTGATGCGCTGCGTCATGGCAAGACGTGTCAGCGTGCTCATCACCATAAGCCTTGATATGTTGGGAAACGATCCGTTGATAGTAAAAAACCATGTATTAACACTGGTTTTCATGCGAGTTGAGCTGATCGTCAAGTCCACGAAAATATGCTTCTCCGCTGAGGAAATACTGTTGCGCTCCATAATAGCTTACAATTCATTCGGTTCTCAATGGATAAATGAATACGGCTATTATTTCGAACACAGAAAGAATATTATTCATGCGGGAAACTGCCCATTTGGATATATGCGCCGCCCTGATGGCACGCCGGCAGTTGATGAAGCGGAAGCGCATGCTGTCCGAAGGATATTCGAAATGTGCGCCAATGGGATGAAGGGCACCGAAATATCGGAGCGCATTGCCAATGAGGACGGCTTCAGGTTCACACGCAGCGCTATCAACTCAATAATCAAGAACAGACGATACTGCGGCGAAGACGGAACCAAACCCGGCGTATTCCCTCCGCTTGTCACGAACGGCCTTTGGCTGAAGGCAAACAGCATTCAGCATATGCGTACCGCTATTGAAAGAGAAGGAAGGGGCTGCATTATCTCCAGGATCTTCTTGCTGGATACCGGCCGCTGGATAAAGCTTGCAGACGATGAAGGCACGGAGTATGTCGAGGTGATCAGCAGACAACGCTATGAGGTAAACGCCAAAAAGCTTACGGGCTTCATAGGCTTTATTGTCGGCGACATGCTTGCGGAAAAGGGAGAAGAGTGCCGCGAGGATGTGCTCGCTCATATCAGGAATTCAAGACAGAAACTGCTTGAACAGCTGATGGATATCGAGCAGAATGGCTACTTTGGCAGCACAAGCATTGAGTCGCGTTTGGAGGAGCTATCGTTTTCGGATATCGATGGTTTTGAGACGCTGAAGAATATGGTAAATGAAACAAGGCATCGTCAGGTCAGGGCCAAGCTGGATTATTTGATGTGCTGCACTGATGAGGATATGATAACGGCATATTTCGACCGCATGATGATGTATCCGTCATTGGGAATGCTTGAGAAGAGGTACTATACCGATCTTCTTGTCAAAAAACTGAGCATTGGCAGGGACTGCATTAATATCAGGTTCATCGATGAGAGCGTTTACGACGTAAAGCTGGATAAACCGGTGATCCTGCCAAGGGCATAGCGATGAGTTTATGGAAGGAGATATATGGCAAGGGTAAAACAAGGACAATCGGCATATGATGCCGCTTTGGATTATTTAACGCCAAAGGACAGGACCCAGAGGGAAGTTGAGAATTATCTTGATGAACGGAACTATTCCGAAATCGAGGTCATAAACACTATCGAAAGACTGAAGGATAACGGACTCATAGATGATGAACGCTATGCGAAGAGATTCGTTGAGACCAGGCTAAATACCAAGCCAATAAGCAGACAAAAACTTCGTCAACAGCTGGAAGCGCATTTCATAGCTCCGGAGACGATCAGCTCAGCGCTTGCGTATGTATCTGATGAAATGGAGGGTTCCAACGCCCTGGCCATCGCCGAGAAGTTTTATAGACAGTTCAGCGGACTCGAAGAAGGTGAGCGACTTAGGCGCGTTGAGCTTAGGTTAAGCTCAAGGGGTTATTCATACGACTGCATAAAAGAGGCAATAAAAACGCTGAACTTGTTGAACGACGATGAAGATTGAGCATTTGCATACGGTCGATTCAACGAATCAGGAGCTTAAGCGAAGGGTGGAAGCTTGCGCGTCCAATGTATTTGCGGCGCTGAGGGCGGACTATCAATCCGAAGGTCGAGGCAGGAGAGGCAGGACGTGGATTAATACTCGTGACGCACTGATGATGAGCGCTGCGGTTCCCATTGGCGATGTTAAGCCGGAAAGCATTCCCCTCGTCAGCTTTGCTGCCGCACTTGCGGCGCATGATGCGATATTTGATGGCAGACAGGCCTGCAGTTCGGAGCGAACCGGAATAAAGTGGCCCAACGATGTCCTCCTCGATGGGAAAAAGGTTTGCGGTATACTGACGGAGCTGGTGCGAAGCGCAGGCGGCGTTATCCATGCTGTGATCGGCATTGGGATAAATGTTAACGAAGATAGCTTTTCGACCGATCTGCTGCAGCCGGCCGTGTCCATGAAGCAGTTCTTCGGGGTGGAAACGGATAAGGGCAGGCTCGCTGATAAGCTGTTGGACAGCCTGCTGAAACGAATAGAACAGCTCAAGAAAAATGAAGATACAATAATCGATGAATTTTGCAGAAGCTGTATTAACATTAACAGAACTGTTATCGTTCATCCGAATTTTGAAGAACCTTTCGAAGCATATGCTTCGGCTGTCGACGAGTGTGGACGCTTGATAGTAAATAAATCGGATGGCAGCATTCAAAGGATAAGTTCAGCGGATGTGTCGGTAAGATGGACTCCGGAATGATAGGACGATAGAGGATATGGAATATGTTGCAACAAATGTAGGCAGTCGGTCTATCGACCGATATTTGATGGATGAGGTTGGCATTGACGGCATAGTGCTGATGGAATGTGCAGCGCGTGCCGTTGCCGATGCTGTGCTGCGCCAAAGCGGAAGCATTGCCGTGCTGATAGGCGGCGGCAATAATGGCGGAGACGGGCTTGCGCTTATGCGGATATTAAAGCTTCTCGGAAGGGACAGCTTGGGAATCCTGTGCTGTGACGAGAAGAAGTTTTCAGGCGATGCGCTAAAAAACTATGAAATAGCAGTAAAGATAGGACTTAGCCTGACACACGATATCGAGCAGCTTCGTGATAAGGATATCATTGTAGATGCAATCTTTGGGACAGGACTCGATAGAAACATCGAAGGAACAGCACATCGCGCGATACAGCTTGCTAATGAAAGCTCTGCATACCGTATTGCGGTTGATATTCCATCAGGCATAAACGGAGACACCGGAGCTATTATGGGCATCGTATTCCGTGCAGACGAGACTATAACAGTGCAGTGCATAAAGCGCGGCATGCTTCTGACTCCGGAAAGGGAAGCGGTTGGAAAACTATCTGTCTGCAAAATCGGTATCATTCCGCAACACGAAACGGAATGGCTATGCGACGGCGAGCTGATTGATGAAGATTATGTACGCTCTCAGCTTCCGGACAGAAGGACGGTAAGCAATAAAGGCACCTACGGAAGAAGCCTGATAATTGGCGGGAGCAGCGGAATGAGCGGAGCGGCTGTTATGGCCGCCACAGCCGCGCTTCGTGCAGGCTCCGGGCTTGTAAACGCCTGCGTTCCAAAAGAAATCGTCGGCGCGTTTCGGGTCAGACCCGAAATCATGGCAGATTCCGATGCAGACAGCGACATAAACGCGCTAATTGAAAAAGCTTCTTCGATTGCCGTTGGCTGTGGAAGCCGATTTGATCAGCGCATTAAGGAGAAGCTCACTGCCGCTTTGGTAAGTGGAAAGCCCTGCGTTATTGATGCGGACGGCTTGAATAACCTCGATTCCGCAAGCATGGAGCTTCTTCATGAAAACTGCATGCTCACACCGCATCCGCTGGAATTTGCCCGCCTGCTTGGCTGCGGAATAAACCATGTTCTCAGGGATCCGGTGGGCATTTCAAAGACTTTTGCACAGAAACACCGCTGTACGCTGCTGCTTAAATCCGCAACGACCGTGATTGCTTCGCCGAGCGGCAAGATACGATATAACATAAGCGGAAACCCGGGGCTTGCAAAAGGAGGGAGCGGAGACGTGCTTACAGGAATAATCACCGCTCTGCTTGCACAAAAGCTGACCGCGTTCGATGCAGCCTGCGTGGGCGCATTCCTGCTCGGCAGTTCTGCGGATAAGGCGCTGGAGCTTTTAGGAAATAGGGCACTTATCGCAGAAGATGTGATAGATGCTGTTGCTCTTTGTATAGGCAATAATTGATTTGTTAATTTTTTCAGGAGGTCTGATTATGAAAGTACTTAAGAACGGAAGGGTGATCCCTGTTGTTGGCGACGAGTTTGTTGGAGACATAGCTATCGAGAACGGAAAGATAGTCGCGCTTGGTGAAAAGCTGGAATACCCGGATGCAGATTATGTCAATGTTTCGGGCTGCACTCTCATACCGGGCATCATCGATGCGCATTGTCACATCGGTATGTTCGAGGATGGCATGGGCTTTGAGGGCGATGATGGAAATGAATACTCCAACCCGGTAACCCCGGAGCTTCGGGCTATCGATGCAATCAATCCATATGACAGATGCTTTGAAGAAGCACGCATGGGCGGAATAACCACTGTCGTGACCGGCCCTGGCAGCGCCAACGTTATCGGAGGCCAGTTTGCCGCTATGAAGACCGCCGGAAGTAGGGTCGAAGACATGGTGCTTTGTGAACCCATCGCTATGAAGGCTGCATTCGGCGAGAACCCAAAGAGGGTTTATTCGGGAAGCAAAACCTTTTACACACGAATGACAGTGGCCTCTACCCTGAGAAAAACCCTTATTGAAACCAGAGAGTATGATAGGAAGCTTCGTGAAGCAGAAAATGACGAAAGCAAGAAACCTGCTTTTGATTTTAAACTGGAGTCAATGCTTCCCGTTATCCGCCGTGAGCTGCCGCTTAAGATTCACGCCCATCGTGCAGATGATATTTTGACCGCTATCAGGATCGCAAAGGAGTTTGATCTCAGGATCACGCTGGACCATTTCACCGAGGGTTATCTGATAATCAACAGGATAAAGGACGACCTCAAGCAGCTTGATGCTGGCGTCATAGTTGGACCTTTGCTTTCGGACAGAAGCAAGATCGAGCTCCGCAATCTCAGCATGACCGCACCCAGGACGCTGTATGAAAATGGCATTAAATTCGCCATGATGACAGACCACCCGGTGATTCCGGAGCAGTACTTGCCGGTATGCGCTGCGCTTGCCGTGCGTGAAGGCCTGCCCGAAAAGGCTGCGCTTGAATCCATTACCATCAATGCCGCCGAAATCGTTGGTATTTCCGATAGAGTTGGCTCGATCGAGGTAGGAAAGGATGCAGATATCGCCGTGTTCTATGGACATCCCTTTGATTTCCGCGCAAGGTGCGTGATGACCCTTGTAAACGGTGAAATAGTGTTTGATGAACTATAATGGATAGCTTTATCGACGAGGAAGTCCTGCTCAAAACTAAAAATGAGCTTCGCCGTACGCTTAGAAAGCAGCGCAGGGAGCAGGATGCGCAGGCTGCCTGTCTGGCGTCTGAGGAGATCTGCCGCAGAGTCATCGCAATGAAGGAGTTCGCTTCGGCTTCGACCATCCTCGCTTATATGTGCGCAAAGGGCGAGGTTAATGTTTCAATGATAATTGACGAGGCGATTAGGCAAGGGAAGCGTGTGGCATTTCCTCTCTGTATTGCGGACGGGGGGCTAAGGCTGCTGGTACCCAACTCCATGAAAAGCTTTAATACGGGCGCTTATGGAATACAGGAACCCGATGTCAACGATTCTGTCGAGATACAACCCGATGATTTAGACCTGATAATTGTGCCTGCCGTTGCGTTTACCCGTGACGGCAGACGCCTTGGACAGGGCGGGGGTTATTACGACAGGCTTCTGAGCCGAACAAGAGCATTTACCGTTGGCGTTGGCTTCGATTTTCAGCTGGTCAACGAGCTTCCTGTGGAAAGCCATGACAGACTCATCGACAGCATAGTGCTGCCGGGCGAATTGATATATAGATAATATATATTGAATAGCTTGTTGAATAACCTTGAAATAATTGCCGAATGAGTATAGAATTGCTGTGAGAGAATGCGGTGTTATAGACCGGATTTGGAGGAAAAGAATTGAGGATAATTGCAGGCAAAGCCAAGGGAAGGGTGTTTGATGCTCCAAAGGGGATCAGCACCAGGCCGACGCTTGACAGAGTGAAGGAAGCTATGTTCGGCATGGTACAGTTTGATGTGCAGGACAGAAGAGTGCTCGATTTGTTTGCCGGCAGCGGCAATCTGGGATTGGAAGCGCTTTCGAGGGGCGCAAGCCATGTGGTGTTTTGCGATGCCGACAGATCTGCCGCAAAGCTTGTGGAGCATAACCTATGCTCTCTCGGCTTTGAGGGCATGGGCAGTGTATTTTCGTCCGATTGCTTTTCGCTTCTCGATCAGCTTGCTCTCAGACATGACAGCTTTTCGCTGGTGCTGCTGGATCCTCCTTACGCTTCCGGACTTCTTGAACGGGTGATCTCCGAACTGGTCGACAGGAAGCTATTGAAGAACAATGCCATCATTCTTGCCGAGCATTCGTGGAAAAAGTCGATTGATGCAAATGCACTGTGCGAGAATGCAAGAAACAACCTGGAATTCCGCGAACCGCGAAAGTACGGAGAAGTCGGAGTGACCTATATAAGATACTTAGGAGATGAACGATGAAAGCGATTTTTGCCGGAAGCTTTGATCCCTTTACCATAGGGCATTTGGATATCGTACAGAGGGCAGCCAAGTGCTTTGAACATGTGTTCATATCGATACTGTACAACCCCGGTAAGGACACATGCATGTTCAGCGTGGATGAAAGGGAAACACTCATCTGCGATGCAGTTTCGGGCATTCCCAATATTACGGTCACGCATTTTGACGGATTGCTGGTGGAACATGCAAGATCGCTTGGCGCAGATTGCATTATTCGCGGAATCAGGACCGGAGGCGATGTCGATTATGAGAGGATGCTCGAAACCGTAAACCATAAGCTCGATGGGGAAATGGAAACGCTCTACCTTCTTTCTAAGCCGGAGCATTCCCATATCAGTTCGAGCCTTGTAAGGCAGCTTTTGATGCTTCATATAGGCATTGAGGATATCGTGCCGAATGCGGACAACACAATTTATTTGGAAAGGAAATGAATACGATGGACGAAGCAAGAAATGATGAACTTACTCAGCTTGTAGAATCTCAGCTGGATGCCATATCTGAATATGTATGGGCACAAAAAGCTCCGATATGGGGGGATTCATCCGGCCGAATCGTTGACGCAGAACGGGTAGATGAACTGCTGAACAATGTCAGTACATGTCTTCCCGAAGATATTCGGTGCGCCAACAGCGTATTGCGCGAGGCGCAGAACATCAAGGATCACGCAAATGCCGATGCTTCACGAGTGAGAAATGATGCCGAGCGTCATGCGGAGAGTACCGTAAACGCCGCCAAGCAAGAGGCTCAGCGGATAATCAGCGATGCAAACAGTTACCGCAAAGAGGTGACCGCAGAAGCCGACGAATACAACGCTGATGTTCGCGAAGAGGCCGATAAGTATTATGCGGATCACAAGGCTTCCGGAGACAGGTACAATGAGGATCGCTGCAATGAGGGCAACGCCTATTACAAAAAAAAGATTGCCGAGGCCGAGCAGGATGCGGCTGATATCATAGCGGATGCCGAGGCAGAGGCGGAACGGCTCATCAGCGAAAGCGAGATCATGCGTCAGGCCAATGAGCGCGCTGCAGAGCTTCGCCGTAGGACGGTGCTGTGGGCAAATCAGATACATCACAACGCAAAGCTCATGGCGGACGGCATAATGCAGGAGCTTTTGGAAGCACTGCAGGATTACACCGAACTTGTCACCGAGGAGCGTGAAAAGCTTCAGCTCCACGCTGACGGAAAAGAATCCGAGCAGCCTGCTCGTGAAGAGCCGGCCAACAGCGAGGATTATTCCGACGAGCTTGATGATGGCGAGGTCGAATACGATCAGTCGGAGTATGAATACCGCAGCCCGTTGTCAAAGCTTGGAGACTTTTTTAAGGGCAGGCGTCATGTGTCCGATGAAGAAGATGAATAATTGAGAGCAGTTGCTTTCCGCGGCAGCGTGATGGATTCATCACGCTGCCTTTGTTCGTCCCGAAATCAGCACGGAAAACAGAATTGCGAAGCACGATGCGAACAGGCCGCACAGGGCCAGCTCTCCAATTGCCAGCGCACGGGAAACAACGAGCGTTTCGTCAATCCCGGAGGACACGGGCAGCGAATCTGCACGGAAAAGCGGAAATAAGAGAAAGCATATCAGCCACGCAAGTATGGCGTGCACCAGCTTAACGGAGAGATAGGATACCACATCGGTTCCTGCAACGCTTGATGCCTGAACGAAGATGCATATACCCCCGAATGAGAGCAGAGAGCAGATGATGCAGCAGGTTGTCTTGATGTTCACTCCCGATGAAGCGATCAAGCCTATTCCGTTGGTCATTTCAAGTATTCCGAACAACACTGCATGTTCGGCAGGAAACAGCTTGTTAATTATTGGGATATCCTGAAGTATTGAGATGATGACGGAGAAAAAGACAAGAGTTCCTCCCAGCTTCAGCATTGTGGTAACGGAATCCGTAATGGCACCGGGAAGTATCGACGAAATGCCTTGAGAACCAAGGGGATGGGAGCTTGTGCAGAAAGAAAAACTTTTTTTGTTTATCAGGATAAACGATGCAATCATTATTGCAGCGGAGCCATAATGCGCCAGTGCGATAAGATAAGCAAGCTTTGGCCTTTGCAGCATATTTGTGCATACTGTGCCTATGATGAATACGGGGCTTGAAAGATTGCAGATTGCGGACATCATGCTGCGCTTTTTCAGCGAAAGGGATGGCGAGTTGCCGCCAAAGCATGTTTCGGTGAGCAGTGAGCCGGTAGGACATCCGGAAATGCATGAAACGAGGAAGATCCTGATGATTGCCCCTGCGGTATTCTTGCCGCGTATTTCGAACATGCCCAGCCGCTTTAAAATTGAAATGCATACGAAGAAGGGAAATAGGGCAGGGAATACGCTAGAGATAAAAAGCTCAAAGCCCCTCGCTGCGCCCAGCATGGAGGAGGAGCTGAACAGTATCAGTGCAGCAACGAGTATCATGGTTACAACAATCAACAAATGCCTCATAGCAAATGATATGTTTCCGGTTCTTTTGCTATGAGTTTTGAAGTGGCGTTATACCATGATGAGCGCTGAAGAGAATTCGTCGCTTCCGGATTTATCTTGCGGACAGGCAAGAGCACGAATGGAAGATGCGAGCGAGGTGTGCTCGAAGATCCTTACAGCGTTGGACGGAAGCTTATTGATATCCGCCCTGCGTGTGACAATGGGAAGCGAAGCGGAACGCCCAAGCTCTGAGAGCAGCTTGGATTCCCGTCTGACACCAAGAACGCGAATAAAGAGGGAATTCGATACATTTACAGCAAGATTCTGAAGTTCTTTTGTAGTGCCGAGCAGTGAGTTTACCAGTATTCGCCTGAGCTTTGCATGGGTATAGCGTTTACTCTTAACAATGGCAGGGATATCCGTTCCGCAGCTTGCCTTCAAGGCAGCGGCGAAGAGTGGATTTTCAAGCCCTTCCGACACCTCCGCAAGCTCTGAGATACCGGAGGCACCAAGCTTTCGCAGCGTATAGAGGATCGAATCGGAAAGATTATCCATCGCAGCGGGGAAAGTTCCGTTTGCAGCGGCTGCGGCGATGCAGCGGCAGACATCGCTCGGCATTGACGCATAAACGTCCTGATATCGGCCCGATCCGAATCTTGACCGAATCGCAGAAGCCGATGCGTATTTATCTATGGAGTGGGAATCATTGTAGGCAGGACCCACGCGCCTGACGGCATAGACGCTGAGACTCGGATCTATCCTTTTTGCGGCGCGAATGTATTCGATGCCGAGTAAATCGTTTGGCGATGTTACGGAGATATCTACGCCTGCGGCTGAGAGCGCTGAGGAGAGCGCCGACGGATAGGACTTTCCCTTATCGAGTTCCGCCTTGATGACAGTGGGATCGGGAACAGCGGATGCCGCCTCGATCAGCCTGTCACAATCTCCGCTTTCGCTCCCGAAGCATATACCGGAAACAAGTCCGGTGGCGGACAGAAGCTTCACACCGCCGAAAGCAAAGCGTTCTGCGTTTGAACAGGAGAGTGCGTCGGGAAGCTCGATGACCATATCAGCGCCGTTCATAAGCGCCCATCGTGCACGCGTAAATTTGTCTGCGCACGCAGGTTCACCACGCTGGACGAAGCTTGCACTCATGCAGACGATCGCATGTTCAGCGCCGGATATGCGCTTTGCCTCGCGCAAGTGGTGGGCATGGCCGTTATGAAAGGGATTGTATTCCGCAATTATGCCTATGCATTTGTCGGTCATCGGCAGACCTCCATTTTATATTTTACGTGGTTCTTCAAAACCGCCGCTCATTATGTTATAATATAAATTGGTTGATTCGTCAATGCTGTTTGAAGGATCAAGCGCCAATTTATCCGCAGCTATCCTCTGCGGCTTATTCTGAAAGGATGGTATTTTCAATGAAGGTTCTTGTTATCAATGCAGGCAGCTCTTCGCTCAAGTATCAGCTGATCGATGTTGACAAAAAAACGGTCATTGCCAAGGGACTTATTGACCGTATCGGCATCAAGGATTCCAACATAATTTATAAGCCCTCCATGGGGAAAAAGGGCTTTGAGATCGTTCGAGACGTTAAGGACCATGTCGAAGCTATCCGCATAGTCATAGACGCCATGCTTGATCCCGAGAACGGCGTTATTAAGAGCATGGATGAGATCGATGCGGTCGGTCATCGCGTAGTTCACGGCGGCGAGAAGTTCACCGAGCCGGTTATCATTGATGAGAATGTTATGAGTGTTATCGAATCCATTACGGATCTCGCGCCCCTGCACAATCCTGCAAACATGATGGGCATTCGCGCATGCCGTGAGATCATGCCCAATGTTCCGATGGTCGGCGTATTCGACACCGCTTTCCATCAGACAATGCCTGCCGAGGCTTATATCTATGCGCTTCCGTATGAGGCTTATACCGATCACATGGTTCGCCGCTATGGCTTCCATGGCACTTCACATAACTATGTGTCACAGGTCGCAATAGAGCTCTTGGGAAAACCTGTTGAAGATACCAAGATAGTCACCTGTCATATCGGAAACGGCTCATCTATCGCTGCTGTCAAGGGCGGCAAGTGCATCGACACTACCATGGGCCTTACTCCCCTTGAAGGCCTGCCAATGGGTACCCGCTGCGGAGACATTGACCCCGCAATCGTAATGTACCTTATGAAGAAGCTGAATATGTCTGCAAGCGAGATTGATACTTATCTCAATAAGAAAAGCGGCGTTCTTGGAATCAGCGGTGTTTCCAGCGATATGCGCGACATAGTCGCTGCATCAAGAGAGGGCAACGAACGCGCTGAACTGGCGATCGCAACCCTTTGCTATAAGATCAAAAAGTTCATCGGCGCATATGCCGCCGCTATGGACGGCATTGATGCCATCGTGTTTACCGCTGGCGTCGGCGAGAATGCGTACTACGTTCGTGAACGTGTTCTCAAGGGCCTTGGCTATCTGGGTGTGGAGCTCAACAGTGAGCTCAATGAGCACTGCCCGAGGGGAGAGAATGTTGAAATAACCACTCCCAACAGCCGTGTAAAGGCATTCGTCATTCCTACTGATGAGGAAATGATGATCGCAAAGCAGACAGCTGAGCTTGTTAAGACTCATACCTGCTGATCTTTCAAGAATATAAATCATTATATTTTTCAAAAACCAGCTAAAACGGTTGACAAGACAGCTTGATACATATAGAATATCAAAGGTTATTGTTATAGCTGGGATTGGAGTTTTGTGTGGAACTTAATGTTGCTTCGGAGCTAAAACTGGTAGGAAGGACTACCGGAAGGCATATTGAAGAAATGCTGCCGCCTATCGATTTCGGTGGACATAAGCTGGTCTTTACTATGCCCGTCAGCGTTGATGTGACCTATGCCTTCGACGGCGAGGGGTTCGGCGTTAACGGCGTGCTCAGCTCCAAGCTGTTAATGAACTGCACGAAATGCAATGCGGAGTTTGAACAGGATTTTTCGGTTTCCTTTTCGGAAAGGTTTATCAAAGCTACCGACGAGGAAGCGGAGGAATTGGAGTGCTATCCGTTTAGCGGCGAAGTGCTCAAGCTGGATCAGATGATTACCGATTTGATCATTCTCAATGCTCCGCTCTATGGCTTATGCAAGCCGGACTGCAAGGGCTTATGTCCAACTTGCGGTTGTGATTTGAATACAATGCAGTGTTCGTGTTCAAAATCGGTGAAGAATGCCAGCTTCGCCTCCTTGGAAGAACTCGCACAACTGCTCAATGATGAAGAGGAGGTGTAGAAAATGGCAGTACCTAAGAGAAAAACATCGAAAGCAAGGCGTGATCAGCGTAGAGCTAATTGGAAGCTTACCGCTCCCGCTATTGTTGAATGCCCTCAGTGCCACGACAAGAAGCTCGCACACAGGGTTTGCAGACATTGCGGTTACTATGATGGCGAACAGGTCATCAAGATGGACGAAGACGAGAAGTAATTCGTTCAATGCATCATAAAGGATAATCGGGGCGCACATAAAGTGTACCCCGATTTTTCATATAAGAACAATAATTCAGGCCCGAAGTTGCGTGGAAATGGACGCAGCTTCGGGCCTGAGATACTTCTGATAGGTCAGATGAGCGCTTCAGCAAATGTTTCGGCATCGAACGGCTGAAGATCGTCAATGCCTTCACCGACGCCGACAAAGCGAACGGGTAAGCCGAGCTCATCCTTTACCGCTACAACAACGCCTCCCTTGGCAGTTCCGTCAAGCTTGGTAAGGATGATACCGGTAAGTCCGGCATTTTCGCCGAAGGCCTTTGCCTGCGCGATAGCATTCTGTCCGGTGGTAGCATCGAGTACCAGCAAAACTTCGACGGGAGCATCCGGCAGTTCACGGCTGATGACCCTGCGCATTTTGGAAAGCTCGTTCATAAGGTTGACTTTGTTGTGAAGCCTTCCTGCGGTATCACAAATAAGAAGATTGCATTTCTTTGCCTTGAAAGAAGCGATAGAATCGAATACTACAGCGGCAGGATCGGCGCCCTCGCCGTGCTTGACGATGGGAACATCCGCCCTCTCTGCCCAGACGGTCAGCTGTTCGGCTGCTGCAGCGCGGAAGGTATCCGCTGCAGCAAGCATTACGGACTTGCCCTCAGCCTTGTACATGGAAGCGAGCTTGCCTATGGAGGTGGTCTTTCCGACGCCGTTTACACCTACTATCATAATAACGGCATTATCAGCGTTAGAAAGAAATTCGGTTTCGGGCTTCATTGCTTCCGTAAGCAGCTTTATCATAACCTTTCTTGCTTCGGTGCGTGTGTTGATTCCCTGTGCCTTCAGTTCTTTTCTAAGCTGGGAGAGCAGCTTCTCTGCTGTCGCCATACCCATATCGGATATGATCATCGCTTCTTCAAGCTCGTCATAGAACTCGTCATTGATCTTTTCACCGTTTTCAACGAATAATCCGCCGAATATAGTATCCCTGGTCGCCTTAAGGCCGCTGAAAAGCTTGGAAAAAATACTTTGCTTCTTTGCTGGCGCTTTTACGGGCTGCTCCGCAGCTTCAGGCGTCGGAACCTTGGTTTCGGCTTTTTCACATTCTTCAGCAGGATCAGCCTTTTCGGTTTCCTCAAAAGCGGCAGCCTGAACGGCTTCCCTTTCAACTTCAGCCTGAGTGGCTTCATCTGCCGAATCCGGGTTTTCGGGTTCTTGCTCCTCTATCGGTTCTTCGGGGGCATTTACAGCTTCATTATTGGTGCTGTCGTTTTTGCGCTTATCCTTGCGCTTAAAGATATTCCACATATCAATTCAATCTCCTGATCATTATTTATTGAATTTGGCGGATACAATGGAAGAAACACCCTTTTCTTCCATTGAGACGCCATATAAAGCATTACAAATAGCCATGGAACCCTTCCTGTGGGTGATGATGATGAACTGCGTACCGTCGGAATACTCCTTGAGATACCTCGCAAAGTTATCGACGTTTGCTTCGTCCAAGGAAGTGTCGATCTCATCAAGTATACAGAAAGCGGCAGGCTTTAGCTTGAGGATTGCGAACAAAAGCGCTATTGCCGTCAGCGCCTGTTCGCCGCCGGAAAGCAGGCTCAGAAGCTGAAGCTTCTTTCCGGGAGGCTGTGCGATGATATCGATACTGCAGTTGAGCACATCATTCTTATCGGAAAGAACAAGCTCCGCTCTTCCGCCGTTGAACAGTGCGGTAAACGTTTCGCTGAAATTCTTTTGGATAAGAGCGAATTGTTCGGTAAATTCACGCTCCATCGTGGCAGTAAGCCTGGCGATAAGCTCGGTCAAGTCGCATTCGGCCTGGCGCAAATCGCTGCACTGCGCGGTCAATTCATCATATCGAGCCTTGACCTCACGATAATCCTCAATAGCAGAAGTGTTGACCTCGCCAAGCGCTTTTATGCTCTTCCTAAGTTCATCAACGCGAATATGCGATTGCGTCACGGCAATGCTCTGACGGTAGGGAAGGGCATTCTCATATGTGAGTTCATAGTCCTGCCATATCCTGTCGCAAAGCGTGTTAAGCTCCAGCTGGACTCGGTTGAGATTCAATTCGCCCCTGTGTTGGCGTTCTCTCAGGTCGATAAGCTGCTGGGCGGTATTCTCGCGCTCAGCGCGTTTTTCGTCGAGTACTACAAGCTTTTCGGTTCGTTCAGCCTCTATGCGCCGCTGTTCCTCTTTGAGCTCTTCAAACCTTGTGCGTTCGTCCGTCAGATCAGAGGACAGGTTTGCAAGCTCGGCAGCAATCTCCTCGATATCTGTTCTCGCCTTTGAAGCGGCGTCGGAACAAGCAATAATGGAAAGCTTTTTCTTTTCAATATCGGTGGTGAGCCGACCTATCTCGCTGCCTGCCGCATTCTGCTCCTTTTCGGCCGCCATGAGCTTCACTCGAACATCGCTCAAAGCATCGTTTGCAGTTTGCAGCTTGTTTCTCAGGCTGCTTAGCTCGTTTTGAACCGTGCGAATATCATCGTTCGTTACGGCATTACCTTCGGATAGACCTGATTCCGCCTGCAAGGCTTCATTAATCTGCTCATCTATCTCTGCAGCGGAATCCGCAAGCTGTTCCGCTTCGGCATCGAGTTTTTCGATGGATTCACGGTTCTTAATGACATATTTTTTTACGATATCGGCGCGTTCGGCTGCGGAAGCAAGCCTGACATCGCACCTGCGCAGCTGCTCACTGCAGGCAGCGGCATCATCGCTCGCCTTGGCAAGCCGACTCCTAAGGCTGTCAATTTCACTTGAAGCAGCTCTTATCTCCCCTTCGATTTGCCGTACCCTTCCGCTAAGCTCCTCGATTTCACGCTCGCGTCCAAGCAGGTTGACCTCTCGCTTCTGAACGCTGCCGCCGGTCATGCTGCCGCCGGGATTTAGTATGTCCCCCTTGAGGGTCGCAATGCGGAAAGAGGAACGTGCTCGTCTGTTGATAGCTATGCCGACATCGAGATCACGCACAATAACAAGCCTTCCGAAGAGATTTTCAATTACATTTCTATATTCGGGTGCGCAGCTTATCAGTTCGGAAGCGACACCGAAGCAGCCCTCTACCCTTGTGCAGGCGAGTTCCTCGCTGCTGAGAAGGCGAGGGCGCATACTGCTGACGGGGAGGAGAGTTGCCCTGCCGTAATCATGCCTGCGAAGATACTCAATTATGGCCTTTGCGTCCTGGTCGGTGGGAACAACTATGTTTTGAAGTGCTGAACCCACTGCCATTTCAATCGCAAGCTCATACTCTGCCGGGACAGAGATAAGTTCGGCAACGACTCCATGAATGCGCGAAGCCAGCTCAGGGTTTCTTGCCGCATCGTTCAAAAGCCGTTTTACGCTGGCGTAATAACCCTCATGCGCTCGCTTGAGGTCGTTCAGGACTCTTATCTTGGAATTAATGGAATTGAGTTCATTCTCGCTGCTGCGAAGACGCGCGGACACGCCTGAAATATCCTTATTTATTGCGCTGACCAGCTGCATAGCTGCGGAGTATTCTCCGTTGAGCCTTGATTTTTCTTCCGTAATGCCTGCGGCTTCCGCCTCGGCATCAGAGAGTTCTCCGGCAAGCTTGTCTGCTTCGGTATTAAGCACTGCGTGCTCGGCGTTTATAGCCTCAAGCCTTCCCGAAATGCTCGATTTCATGGCTTCAAGTCTGGCAATGCGGCTTTTTGCATCGGCGATGCTGTTAAGAACAGCCATCATGGATTGCTTGTACTCTTCGAGCAGGGATTCCTTAACGGCAATATCGGCTGCGATTTCGGACAGTCCACTCTCACGGGAGGCCATCTCAGCTCTCAGTACTTCATATAGCTGCTTTTCATGGTCATAACGCTCCTGTGCTTTTGTCAGCTCGTCCTCTGCCGAACGCAATTGTTCGGTCAATTCATCACTAAGCTCATGCTGATGAACTATCTCCGCTTCAAGAGTTGATCTTCTCTCCAAAAGCAGCTTTTCGCGGCCGACCGAGGACTCCACTTCGGAGGACATCTCGATAAGCCGCTGAGACAGATCGCTTAGAACGGCAGACAGACCTCGCTCCTCCTCCTCTATCTTGGCACAGCGTGCGGCAAGCTCGGATTCTGCCGCAACGGTCTCGTCGATAGCAGAGCTGAGCATCAGCGCAGATTCCAAAAGCTGCTTGATGCGTTCGGTGGACTTATCGTATTGATAGAGGAAAAGGTTGATCTCCAGGTCACGCAGTTCTTCGCGGTATTTGAAGTATTCCATGGCCTTTTCGCTGTCGATCCGGAGCGGCTCAAGCCTTGCTTCAAGCTCCATGATAATGTCATCCAGCCTTGTAAGGTTCTTAGTGGTGTTTTGGAGCTTGCGTTCAGCTTCTTCCTTTCTCGCGCGGTACTTCATAACGCCGACGGCTTCTTCGAAAACTTCGCGTCTTCCGCCGGAACGGTCGGAAAGGATCTCGCCGACACGCCCTTGCCCGATAATTGAGTATCCGTCCTTGCCTATACCCGTATCGCGGAAAAGCTCGAGAATATCTTTCAGCCTGCAAGAGGTCTTGTTAATAAAATACTCGCTTTCTCCGGAACGATAGGCGTGGCGTGAGATAACAACCTCGGAGTAGGGGGAAGCAAGCTTGCCGTCGGAATTGTCAAAGTACATGGATACCTGACAATAGGAAAGCGGGCGGCGCGCTTCGGTTCCGCCGAAAATGAAGTCTTCAACCTTTTTGCCTCTAAGCGCGCGAGCGCTTTGTTCGCCCAAAACAAAGCGAAAGGCGTCTGCAATATTGCTCTTTCCGCAGCCGTTTGGCCCGAGGATTCCGGTGACGCCCGGTTCAAAGATTAATTCGGTACGCTTGGCAAAGGATTTAAAACCGCTGATTTCAAGTTTTGTTAATCGCATCTGTCGTCCTTTAAGTGGATTGGTTGAGAAGTTCGAGTGTAGCTTTCGCAGCCATCTGTCCGGCTTCCTGCTTTGTGCGTCCGCTTCCGAAGCCGTAAACAACATCTCCTATGCTGACCTGCATGGTGAACTCTCGATTGTGGTCGGGTCCGCTGATCCCAATGACCGTGTATTTCAATTCTCCTGAATGCTTGCGCTGAACATACTCCTGCAGCAGGGTCTTATAGTCCTTGACCGAAACGGTCTTAATTGCGGAATGAATGCTCTTTTTTACAAAGCTGAGAATGAACCGCTTTGCTGGAACAAAGCCTCCGTCAAGGTATATTGCGCCGATAACCGCTTCCAGTGCATCGGATAGTATGGACGGCTTATCCCTTCCGCCGGTGTTCTCCTCGCCGTGGCTCAGAAGCAGGTACGAACCAAGATCGAGATGGAGTGCCGCATCATACAGCGCAGGTTCATAGACCGCGCGAGAACGGGTACGGGTCATCAATCCCTCGTTCATCTTGGGGTAATTAATGTACAGGTATTCGCTAACGCAAAGCTCAAGTACAGCATCGCCGAGGAATTCCATGCGCTCGTTATGGCTGTTCGCCTTGTTCTCACCGTTTACATATGATGAGTGGGTGAGTGCAGTATTGAGGATCTCATAGTCTGTGAAGCTGTAGCTGAGTTTTGCGGATAGCTCTTTTAAGGTATTAAGTCTTTCTTCTGTCAGCATCATTGCCTCCCGACTTACAAGCCGATTCGCCCATACCAAAGCACACCTCCATAGTATAAGGCGGTCGGTACGGGCGAATCCTAATAAGTCATTTCCTGGATTCGACGTAGGTTACGATGTCGCTGACGGTCTTGATTTTGGGCATATCCTCTTCGGGTATCTCGATTCCGTAGCGTTCTTCAAGGCCGGTGATGAGCTCGACCAGGTCGAGAGAGTCGGCTTTAAGATCCTCGATGAGGCGAGAATCGCCGGTTATATTGGCGCTGGGGATATTGAGCTGAGCTGCCAAGCTCTCACGGATTTCATTAAGCATATAAATACTCCTTTCAAATGCTCTTAGCTATTTACTATTGTACTGCAAATCAGAGTTCAAGTCAAATCTAAACCGTAAATCTTACCAACTATTCGGTAATTTTGGGTGTGTTCACGACAAACTCGGCAATCTGTCCGGTTACATTGCCGTTTATGAGCTTCCGTGCCTGCTCGACAGCGGAATAAATGGCTCTTGTATTGCTGCTGCCGTGAGCCTTTATGATGCCGCTGCGGATGCCGAGAAGAGGTGCTCCGCCATATTCCCTGTAATCCATTTTAGCCTTAAGCGTGCGGAAAGCAGATTTGCTCATTGCGGCGCCGAGCTTTGTTATTGTCGAACTCATCAGCTCGGTTTTAAGCATACTGAGAAGCGCAGCGATCGTTCCTTCCATCGCTTTGAGTATGGCGTTCCCGACAAACCCGTCACAGACCACAACGTCGTAATCGCCGCTCATTATCTCTCTTGCCTCGCAGTTGCCGGTAAAAATGATATTTGGGTTTTCCTTGAGCAGAGAATAAGCGGCCTTTGTAAGCTCATTGCCCTTGCCCTCCTCAGCGCCGTTGTTGATCAATCCTATCCTGGGGTTTTCGATACCGACTACGCGCTTCATGTACGCAGTGCCCATCTCTGCGAACTGGGATAGATACTCGGGTTTGCAGTCGGCATTTGCTCCGCAGTCAATGAGCATTACCGGACCTTTCAGCGTAGGAAGAAGTGGAGCAAGAGCGGGGCGAAGGATGCCGGGGATCCTCTTGACGATGAGCGTAGCTCCCGCCAGGATCGCCCCGGAACTTCCGGCAGAGATGAAGCAGTCAGCTTCGCCGTCGGATACGATACGGAGTGCTTTAACAAGCGAGCTTTCCTTTTTTCGTTTGATGGCAAGGGTGGGCTGCTCATCGCAGGTGATGATATCTGGAGCGTGGACGATCTCTATCCGTGAACTCAATCTGTTGAAGTCGGTTTCGCGAATAGCAAGCTCCTCGCGAATCTTTGTCTCGTCGCCGGTGAAAACGACGCTGAAATCATCGTGAGCAAGCATAGCGTCGAGCGTACCGTTGATGACAGAGCTTGGCGCATTATCGCCGCCGAATGCGTCGATAGCAAATTTCATAGTTACCTCCTGACAGCCGAAGCCCTGAATAAAAACGGATAAAATATTAATAATACGGACATCAGCTTTGGCTATTATAGAGTATTTTGCGGAAAATATCAATAATCTGAAGAAAAATGCTGATTGTGCGGCCGTGCCAGTGAAATGCGCAAAATATATCTGTGTGCGGCAAAGAAAACGGTTGACAAATCCGCTGAATGGATTATAATACATAAGTCAGTGTAAAGAACTTTCGCTTTACACCAAAATCGGAAGGGAGGCTTCATTAATGCAGGATAAGCTGGAGCTGAGCCTTCTGCTGGATTATTACGGCGCTTTTTTGACGGAAGCGAGACGCGAGATACTGTCGCTGAGCGTGGACGAGGATCTTTCGCTGGGCGAGATCGCCGAGATGAAGGGGATATCACGGCAGGGAGTCCGCGATGCTTTGCAGCGTGGAGAAGCGCAGCTTTATGACATGGAAAACAAGCTTGGCCTGGTCAAGAGGGATATGGAGATCACTCAACTCGTTTCGAAACTCAGACATGAGATCGAGCGCGCAGGTGTTTCAGACATACAGATCAGCCGGATATTAGATAGGCTTACAGAGATAACGGAGGGTTGAGATGGCATTCGAGGGACTTGCTTCAAAGCTTCAGGGAATTTTCAAAAAGCTCGGCAATCGAGGAAAGCTTTCCGAAAAGGAAGTCAAAGAAGTTATGCGCGAGGTCAAGCTTGCGCTGCTCGAAGCTGACGTGAACTTTGCCGTTGTTAAGTCGTTTATCAACTCCGTTACCCAGCGCGCCGTCGGCACAGAGGTGCTTCAGAGCCTGACCCCTTCCCAGCAGATAATCAAGATCGTCAATGAGGAACTAACCAACCTAATGGGCGGTTCGGTAGCAAAGCTGAACTTCGGACCGAGAAAGCCTGCCGTGATACTCCTTGCCGGACTTCAGGGCGCAGGCAAGACGACTATGGCCGGCAAGCTCGCAGGATACCTTGCAAAGACTCAGGGCAAGAAACCGCTTTTGGTCGCTTGCGACATCTATCGTCCTGCCGCTATCAAACAGCTGCAGGTAGTAGGCGAAAAGGCGGGGGTCCCGGTCTTTGAAAGGGGAACTCAGAACCCGGTCGAGACCGCCAAGGAGGCAGTTTCCTATGCCGAATACCATTTTCTCGATCTCGTTATAGTCGATACCGCAGGACGCCTTCACATCGATGAGAACATGATGGACGAGATCGCCGCAATCAAGGAAGCGGTGAATCCTGCGGAGATATTGCTGGTGGTTGACTCCATGACGGGCCAGGATGCCGTTAACGTAGCTAAGAGCTTTAATGAAAAGCTTGAGCTTACAGGCGTTATTCTGACCAAACTCGACGGCGACACGAGGGGCGGCGCAGCTCTGAGTGTCCGTGCCGTTACCGGAAAGCCCATCAAGCTTTCGGGCACCGGCGAAAAGCTCACCGATATTGAGCCTTTCTATCCGGACAGGATGGCGTCACGAATCCTTGGCATGGGCGATGTTCTGACGCTGATCGAGAAGGCGGAACAGGCATATGATGAGCAGCAGGCGGCAGAGCTTGCCAAAAAGCTCACAAACGATGACTTCACGCTTGAAGATTTCCTTGAACAGCTTCAGCAGGTCAAGAAGATGGGTTCTATGGATGAGCTGCTTGCAATGATGCCCGGTGTTAACGCCGGACAGCTGAAGGGTGCCGAGTTTGACCCGAAAGCAAGCGCAAGGATAGAAGCGATCATCCGTTCGATGACCCCAAGAGAACGCAAAAAGCCCGATATCCTCAACGCAAGCCGTAAAAAGCGCATTGCGGCAGGAAGCGGCACAAGCGTACAGGAGATCAACAGACTGTTAAAACAGTTTGAGCAATCCCGCCAGATGATGAAGCAGCTCACCGGCAGGGGAAAGAAACGCTTCGGCAAAAGAGGCTTTGGCGGCTTATTCGGAATGTAACCGCCACAGTCCGATCAATTAACCAAATACGGCCGATGAATGTGCCGTTTGGATATATAAATCATTTTCCAGGAGGAACTATTATGCTTAAGATCAGGCTTCGCAGGATGGGCGCAAAGAAGGCTCCCTTCTATCGTATCGTAGTCGCTGATTCCCGTGCACCCCGTGATGGTGCTTTTGTTGAGGAGATTGGTTACTATAACCCCCTCACCGACCCCGAAGAGGTCGTAGTTGACGCCGATAAGGCAAAGCAGTGGATCAAGAACGGCGCACAGCCCACCGAAACCGTTCGCGGTCTTTTCAAGAAGAACGGCGTTATTGACTAATGGACGAAGAGGTAAAGAAGGTTTCGGTCGAAGACATGGTATCTCTTGTCGAGTACATCGCAAAGAGCCTTGTCGACACGCCGGATGAGGTTAAAACAAACCTCAATGAGGATGAAGAAGCGATAACCATCGAACTCTCGGTCGCCAAGGATGATATGGGTAAGGTGATCGGCAAGCAGGGAAGGATCGCAAAGGCGATCAGGACCGTTGTCAGAGCCGCATCCCTGAAGAGCGAGAAGAAGGTTCTCGTCGAGATAGTATAACTATGGACTGTTTCCGTATCGGTTTGTTCCTGCGCCCTCATGGCGTGCGCGGTGAAGTAAAAATGCTTTCGCTCACTGATGACCCCAAGAGGTTTGCAAGGGTACACGATGCCTATATAGAGTATCGTGAGGGCGACTATCGGCCGATAAGAGTGCAGTCGGCAAGGACCATTGGCGAAGGCTTTGCCATTGCAAAGATTGATGGCATTGATACAATGGATCAGGCTGAAACGCTGAGGGACAAGTACCTGTGCGTGGACAGGGAACATGCCGTTAAGCTTCCTGAAGACACATATTTTGTTAAGGATTTAATAGGCTGCCGAGTCATCTCGACCGATGGCTCGGAGCTTGGTATCATGGATGATGTCTATGAGACAAACGCCAACGATGTATATGTTGTCAAGGGTGAAGGGACAAAGCGGCTTTCCGTTCCGGCACTCAAAAGACTGCTTGACAAGGTCGATATTGGGAACAAACTGATAGTATTCGATGCGGCCGTTCTTTCGGAGGTAGGATTGTTTGAGGATTGATATTCTATCAGTATTCCCTGAAATGTTCTCAAGTGTCCTTTCTGCCAGCATGCTCGGGCGTGCTGCCGCAAAGGGCATTCTTGAGTTTCACACGCATAATATCAGGGATTATTCCGAAAGCAAGCACAAGAATACCGACGATTATCCATTCGGCGGCGGTGCAGGCATGGTCATGATGGCTCAGCCTATATTCGACTGTATTTCCGCTATCGAAAATGAAGTCGGTGATGGCAAAAGCATCCGTCGCATCGTAATGACTCCAAGGGGCAGAAGGCTTACTCCCGAGATAGCAATGGAGCTTGCAAGGGAGGAAAACATTCTTATACTGGCAGGTCATTACGAAGGGATAGACGAAAGGGTTATGGAGCTTATCGACGATGAGATATCTATCGGCGACTATGTTCTGACGGGAGGAGAACTCCCTGCAATGGTGCTTATTGACTGCCTGTCCAGATTCATACCCGGAGTGCTTGGCAGCAGCGAATCAACGGAGGATGAGAGCTTTTCCGGCTCGGGATTGCTCGAATATCCGCAGTACACAAGGCCTTCGGTTTTTCGAGGCAGGGAAGTTCCTGCTGTATTATTGAACGGCAATCATGCCGAGATCAATAAGTGGCGCAGACAGCAGGCACTTATAAAAACAAAAGCCATGCGCCCGGATCTCCTTGAAACCGCCGAGCTTACCAAAAAGGACATTGAGTTTCTTAAAGGCTTGGATGAGATCGAAGGAGAATAAAAACAGCTTAAATATATTGCCTTTTGAATGAAAAAGGCGTATTAAGCACTTGAAAAACGTTAAACATCGTGCTATAATAGCATGGTTATTTGGGTGGTCCAATGATCGAGCATTCGATTAAGAACATCTGTAAAAAGGAGATTAATATGTCAGAAATCATCAGAGAGCTCGAAAAAGAGCAGCTTCGCACCGACCTCCCCAAGCTCGAGATTGGCGACACCGTTCGTGTATTCGTTAAGGTTGTCGAGGGCAATCACGAGAGGCTTCAGAACTTCGAGGGAATCGTTATTAAGATGCAGGGCGGCGGCATCCGCAAGTCCTTCACCGTTCGCCGTATCAGCTACGGTATCGGCGTTGAGAGAACCTTCCCCTACAACAGCCCCCGCATCGGCCGTATCGAGGTCGTTCGTCATGGTGTTGTTCGCAGGGCTAAGCTGTACTACCTCCGCGAGAGGACAGGTAAGGCCGCAAAGATCAAGGAACGCATCGTAAAGAAGTAATTCGCCTAATGCTGGCAATGCTCCCCCGCACACCGTGTTGGGGAGCATTTTCTAAATGAATTCAACAAATAATAAACGATATGCAAACGATTAACTGGTATCCCGGCCATATGGCAAAGGCAAGACGGATGCTTGAAGATAATGTCAAGCTCGTCGATATGATAATTGAGATAGTGGATGCGCGCGCTCCGCTTGCCTGCCGCAACCCTGATTTTGAAGCGCTTTTCGTGAATAAGCTCCGCGTTGTCGTTCTCAATAAAAGCGATCTATCGTCCAAGACGCAGAACAAAGCGTGGATAGAGTATTTCATAAAGCAGGGAATTACCGCTGTCGAACTCGTTTCCACAAATCCTTCGATGCGAAAGAATGCTGTCGCGCTGATTGAGCGAACCGGTGCAGAAACAGTAAGAAGGTATAAGGAAAAGGGAATCAACAAGACGCTGAGAGCAATGATAGTCGGAGTTCCAAATGTAGGAAAATCCACCTTCATCAATCGAATAGCCGGCACTGCCAAGGCGCAGGTGGGCGACAGGCCCGGAGTAACCAAGAGCAAGCAGTGGGTCAAGATAACGGATTTTTTGGAGCTGATGGATACTCCCGGCTTGCTGTGGGGAAAGCTTGACAATGAGATTTTGGCAAAGCATCTTGCGTATATCGGTTCGATCAGGGACGGTATTCTTGATGTGGAAGAGCTCGCTGCGCTGCTTCTATATGACCTGATGAAGATATGTCCCGACCAACTGATCGCAAGGTACAAAAAACTGACGCCGGAGATGAATTCCCCGGAGGAACTGCTTGACGGAGTATGCAGAAGCAGGGGATTCATATTGTCGGGAGGAGTGCTCGATACGGAAAGGGCCGCAAGGATCGTGCTGGATGAATACAGGGCAGGGAAGATTGCCGCAATCGCGCTTGAAAACCCCGATGATGACTTTGCATCAAAGCCAGACGAGGTAACCGATCATGCCGACTGCTGACGAGAGAAAGCGAAAGGAGCTTGCAAGGCTCACTCAGCTCACGGAATACGAGCGCCCATTCTGGCAGAATGGAGTGTATGTTTCGGGCATGGACGAAGTCGGCAGGGGGCCGCTTGCCGGACCGGTCGTTACCGCATGCGTTATCATGCCTGCCGAGCCGCTGATAGAGGGAATTAACGACTCAAAGAAGCTATCGGAAAAGAAGCGTGAGCGTCTGTACGAACAGATACTGTCACATGCCGTCGCTTACGGATTCGGCTGGGTTTGGCAGGACACTATAGACAGGATTAATATTCTCGAGGCTACCAAGCTTGCATTTGCAGAAGCATACGAAAACATGATCTATCCTTGCGGGGATGTCTTCGTTGATGCGGTCAAGGATCTTGCGATCCCTGCAAAACAGCATCCGCTGATACATGGAGATGCGTTATGTTATTCGATAGCAGCGGCCAGCATCATTGCAAAGGTTGAGAGGGACAGGTTCATGGCGGAACAGGCAAAGCTGTATCCCGAATACGGCTTTGAAAGGAATAAGGGCTACGGCACAAAACAGCATATCGATGCTTTGAAGCGCATAGGCCCATGTCCGCTTCACAGGAAAAGTTTCATCGGCAAAATTATCGGTTAGCGGCGGTGGAAAATGGGACGGCTTAGACTAAGCAGCGGAAGCATTACCCAAAAAGACGGAGCAAAGGGCGAAACCATGGTGCTTTGGTATCTGCGCCTTCGGGGATACAGACTTCTCGAACGCAATTACACCGTTGGGCATAAAGAGATTGACCTTATCATGCGAAAAGGGAATACGATTGCTTTTGTTGAGGTGAAATCAAGAAGGAAGATTGACTCCAAAATGCCTCCGAGAATGAACGTTGATTGGAATAAACGCAGAAATATCATAGCGGCAGCCGGGATATATCTCGCTAAAAATGGTCTTACAAGGGTAATTATCAGTTTTGATATCGCAGAGGTCGATTTGGATGCCAGAAAGATTACATATATTAAAAATGCATTCACGGATTAGTACTCTTTGAGTGTTGACACCAATTCTTGACTGTGCTATACTATGCACACAAACGAAAGAACGGTTGCCAATCGGTGCAATAGCATCAAAGGCATTAATAGGGAATGCGGTTAGAATCCGCAGCAGTCCCCGCTACTGTAACCGGAGACGAAAGTTCAAACTGCCACTTCGCATTATGCGTGGGAAGGCGTAACGATTAGATTGACCCGGGAGCCAGGAGACCTGCCGTGCTTTCGCAATGGGTGGTTCTCGGGAGATAGACGGCCTAACCAATGCGTTGTTTCACACGAGAGCTGCATTATGTGCAGTTCTTTTTGTTGTGTGCAGATTTCGTATTATTATGACATTTCTTCCTGCCGCCCGTGGGATGCAGCCCAAAAAGTAATTATTACACGGAGGAAATGTGAAATGAAGAACTGCAAAAAACTTATCGCAATCATCGTGATTGCAGCGCTTGCAATATGCAGCGCAGCATCTATCGTGCTGGCAGAGCCTGCATATCCCGAAGTTCCTTCAGGATATGACGGCTATGTTACCGTATCGGTATCCGCTGATACAATCGGATGGGGCTATTTGATAGCACCCACGCTCGTTCCGATACATGAAGGCGAAAGCGTTGCCGAGGCGACCATAAGGCTGTTTGATACCCTGGGCGTTGCCTATGAGGCAGGAACGCCGGAGACCTTCTACCTTACCGATGTGGCCTGCGATAACTGTGTTAACGGTGCTGAACCCAACGTTCCGGATTACCTTATGGAACAGATAGAGCTTTATCCTGCTTGGGCTGAAGAGAATTTCGGCTTTGCCTATGGCGAATGGACGGGAACCGAAAGCGGAAACGGCATGCTTGGTACTGATGACTTCAGCACTTTCGGCGGTTGGATGATAGCCGAGGATGATATCGCGCTTCCTGCGACTGCCGGTGATTACAGCGCACAGTCAGGACATGTCTACCAGTGGGCATTCAGCGTATATGGCTGGGGCATGGATCTTGGCTGGAGCGACGGATGGGGTTCGTTCCCTGTTTTCGATAATCCTGCCGAGGGCGTGAACCGTGCTGATGCCGAGGAAGTCTATGCGCTTATCATGGCGGACGAGGAGCTTGCTGCGCTTGTCTCAGAGGATGGAATGGCATACGATGAGTTTGAAAGTCTTGTCGCAGCATTGGTCGATCTTTCATCCACTCAGGCTGAGATAGACAGCTGCCTTAATATGCTTCTCAATGCTCTTGATGGCGGTGCCCTGATGGGCGATATCAACGGCGATGGTGTCGTTAATATGCAGGATGCTCAGTTAGCTATGCGTTATGCGATCGGCATTGCCGAACTGTCCGATGAGCAGCTGAGCATTGGCGACATTAACGGCGACGGAATTGTCAATTCATCCGACGCAACAATGATCGCACGCATTGCGCTGAATCTGATTTGATAATGAAGAGCTTTTTCAGCAAGCTGATTTGTTGTCTGCTCCTGCTGTCGGTTTTGTTCCTGACAGCAGGAGACATTGCTGCCGGCACGGAGTATTCGGCTGATTACAATGCCGTGCTTGGCGCACTGTCATCCGGAGAGCCGCAATTCGGGTCTATCGGCGGTGAATGGAAGGTGCTTGCTCTTGCAAGAAGCGGATATTTCAGTGCAGACTCCGAATACATGCGGTCCTATATATCGCTGATTGAAGAGCTGATACTCAGCATTGGAAGTCCAAAGCTTGATGAGCGAAAACCAAACGAGAATTCCAGACTTGTTATCGCGCTTTCGAGCCTCGGATATGATGCAAGGAATGTTTCCGGCTTTGACCTGACCGAGCCGCTCAAGGATATCAACTACATTAAGAAGCAGGGCTTGACGGGTGTTATTTACGCGCTCATCGCCCTGAGCTGCAATGATGAATATGCGGAAACCGACTACAAGAATACTCTTGTAGATTTTGTTCTTAATGCAGAGATAGACGGCGGTGGCTGGGCGTTGGGCGGAGGCAATCCCGACCCCGATGTTACGGCAATTGCGATAACGGCCGTTACGGGTTATACACAGGCTCGTTCTGCCATTGAAAGAGGAATTGCAAAGCTTTCCGATATGCAGGCGGAGGACGGAACGTATTCGAGCTATGGAGCGACAAACTCCGAAAGCTGCTCTCAGGTCCTGCTTGCGCTCAGCACGCTTGGTATAGATGCAGATACGGATCAAAGGTTTATAAAAAACGGTGTATCGCTTTTATCTGCGCTGCTTTCATTCTCAACCGGCTCGGGCTTTTCTCATATGCCGAACGGCTCAACCAATCAGATGGCTTCCGAACAGGCAGCATATGCGTTGTGCGCATATGACAGGATGGTAAAAAGCAGGACGGCACTCTTTGATATGAGCGATGTGTGGCATGCTCCTGTTCAGCCGACACCGATGGCGGCAAGTACGCCAAAGCCGACACCCAAACCCACACCGACTGCTGCGCCGTCCCATTCCGAAGCTCCGACTGTTTCGGCAGTAACGACCGAACAGCCAACACATGAGGATACCGACGCACCGACATTGATCGAAGTACCTTCTGACATTTCGACGGAAGCTGCCGATACTACGCCTGATTATGAAGCTCCAACGGAGCAGGTGACGATATTTGAAATGGGCTCCGACGCCCCGACCGTTCAAACGACACAGGACGATAGCCGGGCTCCTTCCGAAAAGCAGCGCAATGGCCTTATCAAGCTGCTTTGGGTGCTGCCCGCGGCTGTGTTGGCTGCCGCATTGATCGTTATCAAACTTATTAGAGGAAAGAAAAAGGTATGAAAAGAACTGCCGCAATTATCGCATTGCTTTGCCTAATAATAACAGCGTTTTTTGGCTGCGCAGAGGGCACGGGATCGGATGCCATGCTGCACTGCACGATACTTATCGAGTGCAAAAACGCTGTCGCTTGCAATGAATTGGCAGCGGATCAAAAGGAATTGCTCCCAAGCGACGGAATGATACTTACAAAGACGGAAATTGCTTTTACCGATGGAGAATCCGTTTACGATATGCTCGTTCGCGAGTGCCGCGAAAGAGGAATTCATATGGAGGCAAGCTATGCTCCTGTCTATGACAGCGCATATATCGAAGGCATTGCAAACCTGTATGAGTTCGATTGCGGAAGCTTGAGCGGATGGACATACTGCGTTAACGGAGTTTTCCCAAACTATGGATGCAGCAATTTTAAGCTCTCGGACGGTGACGAGATAGAATTCCATTATTCCTGTGATCTGGGCAGGGATGTAGGCGCAGTATTTGAGGAGTATCGTGGTGAAAATCAGGGATACGATGAATGAGATCCATCCTTTGGTCGCATTTGCATTCTTTGCATTTGTGCTTGTGATGTCCATGCTGTTTTTGCATCCCGTTTATATAATTATTTCGCTCACAACGGGCACAGTTTGGGCGTTTTTACTTCGTGGAAAACAAACACTCAGGTTTTTGCTGACGTTCGTGCTGCCGATCACAATTCTTGTTGCAATACTGAATCCGCTGTTTAATCATAAGGGAGTTACTATCCTGTTCTATATTAGGGATAATCCGATCACTTTGGAGTCGATGATCTATGCAGTCACATCTGCATTTATGTTTGCCTCTGTACTCATATGGTTCTCTTGCTTTAATGAAGTTGTGAAAAGCGATAAGATAGTCTATCTATTCGGCAAGACCATTCCGTCCGTATCGCTCATTATTACTATGGTGCTTCGATTTGTTCCGCTGTACAAGCAGCAGGCAAAAAGGATCTCTATTGCCATGCGCGCTCAGGGAATAGATGTCAGTCAGGGGAGTATTATCAAGCGTGTCAAGTGCGGTCTCAGCATACTGTCGGCACTTATCACCTGGGGACTTGAAAGCTCGGTAACTACTGCGGATTCAATGCGTTCCAGAGGTCATGGGCTTCCGCACAGGACGCATTATTCGGTTTATAGATTTGACAGACGGGATCTGATACTTTCAATACTGCTGATCATTGGCATTGCTTTTATTGGTGTATCTGCCGGAACAAATACTATCTATGCAAAGTTCTATCCGGTATTTAAGCTTAATTCATGGAATGCCGCATCGGTCATCTGCACCGCAGTATATGCATTGATTCTTTTGATACCGATAATTTTAAATTTAACAGAGGCAGTATCATGGCGGCACTTGAAATCAAAAATTTAAGCTTCTCATATCCGACACAGCAGGACGGCGAGAAAGCACTGGACGACATAAGCCTAAGCATTGCCGAGGGCGAATTTGTACTCGTATGCGGCCCTTCCGGATGCGGCAAGTCAACCTTGCTGCGCCAGATAAAGCCTTCGCTGCGTCCGTATGGCAGATCATCGGGTTCTGTAATGCTTAACGGAAGGAGTGTTAATGAACTCAGCTTCCGTGAGCAGACGGTACAGATAGGCTTTGTCCTGCAGGACCCGGAAATGCAGCTTGTAACCGATAAGGTTTGGCACGAGCTGGCGTTCGGACTTGAAAGCCTTGGTATGGAAAACTCCAAGATGCGGGTCCGGATCGCGGAGATTGCGAACTATTTCGGCATACAAACCTACCTCGATGCGTCAACCGCAGAGCTTTCGGGTGGGCAGAAACAGCTTATATGCCTGGCCGGGATAATGGCAATGCAGCCCGAGCTTCTTCTTCTTGATGAGCCGACTTCGCAGTTAGATCCGATTGCTGCCGGCGAATTCTTCTCAGCCCTGAAGCGTATCAACGAAGAGACCGGAACTACTGTAGTAATCACCGAGCATAGATATGAAAACCTATTCTCTATTGTCGATAGGGTAGTGTTTATGGAGAACGGAAGAGTTATCGGGAACTGCAGTCCACGCAGAGCAGTTTCGGAGCTTTCAGGCAAGCAGGACTATGTTAATATCCTTCCTGCAGCCATGAGACTCTATGCCGAGACCGCCTCTTCGACAGATAATGCGCCTATAACCGTCCGTGAGGGCAGGAGCTATCTGCGCAGCATTATCGGTCAAAAGGATGAAAGCGATGAAATCGGCAAAACAAATCCCCAAAAGGAAAAAAGAGAACCGATCCTTTCCGTAAACGACGTATGGTTCAGATATGAGCGTAGCGGCAAGGACGTGCTGAAGGGCTTGGGTGTTGATTTCTTTCGTGGCGAGCTTTCCTGCGTAATCGGAGCTAACGGCGCCGGCAAAACTACCGCTATAATGAACGCTGCGGGACTGTATAAGCCTTATCGGGGAAAGGTCCGTTTTGACGGCAAAGACATAAGAACATACAAGAGCTCCGAATTGTACGGAAGGCGGATCGCTCTGTTGGTTCAGAACCCGGCTTGCTGCTTTGTGAAAGATACCGTGCGTGAGGAACTTGAGAGCGTCCGCAAGCACTTTGAACTGACCGGAGACAGGCTTGACGAGGTAATTGAGCTGATGGAGCTTGCGCCGATTCTTGATCGTCATCCATATGATATCAGCGGAGGAGAGCTTCAGCGTGCGGCAATTGCAAGACTGCTCCTGCCAAATCCGGAGATCATCTTTATGGACGAGGCCACAAAGGGTATGGACGCATTCTTCAAACAGCGTTTCGGTTTGCTTCTTAAGAGACTGACCGCAAACGGAACATCGATAGTCATGGTCTCGCATGATATTGAGTTTTGTGCTGAATATGCCGACCGCTGCGCAATGATTTTTGACGGCGGCATTACTGCTGAGGGAAGCTGCAGGGAAGTGCTGATAGACAACAGCTTCTACACCACCGCCGCCAACAGGCTGTCAAGGGGGATAGTGCATTCTGTGCTGACGGTCAATGAGCTCATTGACAGAGTAAAATGAGGAAAAGAAACGAATCGGCAATTTCACATACGATAAATGAAGAGCAAGGCAATAAGCGCCTGAGCATGCGGCATCTTATCGCCGGACTTCTGATACTCGTTTTTATTCCGACGGTCATCGCTGTCGGTATGCTTGCTTGGGGTGACAGGCATTATTACATCGTTTCTATCCTTATCATCATGGCGGCGCTCGTTCCGTTTGCGATGCTGTTTGAAAAGCGTAAGCCAAGGACGAGAGAGCTTGTGCTTATAGCCGTAATGACAACCCTTGGGGTCGTTGGACGCGCGGCATTCTATATGCTGCCACAGTTTAAGCCTGTTACCGCAATAGTGATAATAACCGGCGTTGCGCTTGGAAGTGAGGCAGGCTTTGCCACGGGTGCGCTTACTGCGTTCGTTTCGAATATTTTCTTTGGCCAGGGTCCATGGACTCCCTGGCAGATGTTTGCATTCGGAATAATCGGATTCCTTTCCGGCGTACTGTTCTCGGACAATAGCAATAAAAAAGTTAATCTGCCGCTTTTGTTAGTGTTTGGTGCGCTGGCGACATTCGCTATATACGGCGGAATAATGGATACATCATCGCTGTTTATGATGAGCTCTGAAATCTCGTGGAGCGCGCTTCTTGCTATGTTCGCATCGGGCTTTGTTATGAACCTTATTCATGCTGCGTCGACAGTGGTGTTTCTGCTTGTGCTTTCAAAGCCTCTTCTGAAAAAGCTTCGAAGGATAAGAATAAAATACGGCATGATGGAATGAATTAGTCAAAAAACATTTCTATACTTTTCTTGGTTTGTCAGGCATTATGCGCTTGAAGATTTACCACTAATGGGATATAATAGAATAAACGAGAATACCAAGCCGCTTGCGTATTCATGAAAACAGGAGGAAGCCATGGAAAAAATGCTTTCATTGATCGTTCCCGTTTATAACGAGGAGGAAGTTCTTGAGGTATCCTTTGAGAAGATGGATCAGGAAATGAAAAAGATCGGCTATCCATATGAGATAATTTATGTCAACGATGGAAGCCGTGACGGTTCAATGAAGATTCTTCGCAGAATCGCAAAGGAAAATCCGCAGGTCAAGGTACGTTCCTTCAGCAGGAACTTCGGCCATCAGACTGCCGTTACTTGCGGTATGGATGCCGCAAAGGGCGATGCGCTTATCATCATTGATGTTGACCTTCAGGATCCGCCCGAAGTCATTGAGGATATGGTAAAAGCTTGGGAAAACGGTGCGGATATCGCGTACGGAAAACGTCTCAAGAGAAAGGGAGAGACCATATTCAAAAAGTTTACCGCATTCTGCTACTATCGTCTTTTGAAGGCGATGAGTGCGAATGCTATTCCGCTCGACACCGGAGATTTCCGTTTGATAGACCGCAAGGTTGCCGATGTGTTCCTAAAGATGCGTGAACACAATCGTTTCCTCCGCGGTATGAGCGGTTGGATGGGCTTTGAAGCAGTGCCTATCGAGTATGTTCGTAATGAACGCTATGCAGGCAAGACAAAGTATACCCTCAAGAAAATGCTCCGTCTCGCTATGGACGGAATTATCGGCTTCAGCGACAGGCCGCTGACCATTTGCGGAGCGTTTGGCGCAGGCGTGCTTGCGTTGGGTGGACTTGGACTCATCGCCTTGATAGTGCTTGCATGTTGCGCGGTCCAGTTCCCTGCTTGGCTTTGGGCACTTGACGGCATTGTTATCCTGCAGGCAATGCTGTTCATGTTCCAGGGAATTCAGGGCTCTTATATGAACCGTATGTATGATGAGCTTAAAGCGCGTCCGCTATACATCGTTGCGGAGGAGCTTAATATCGATTGATTTGCGGTGCTTTATACCTTAAGCATCGAAAATCTGATTTTTGAATTCGGGAACGGTTTTTAGCAGATTTTCCGAATAATATAGTTGTGTTTTCTGTTTATTTGGCTATAATACAAATTGGAAGCAAAATTAATCCTTAGGAGGATAAATCAATGTCTATTAATATCGGCATCAACGGTTTCGGCCGTATCGGAAGGCTCGTTTTCCGCGCTGCAGCGGCTGATCCTCAGGTCACCGTTAAGGGCATCAACGATCCGTTCATCGATCTTGATTATATGGCATATCTTCTCAGGTATGATACCGTACATGGTCAGTTCGAAGGCGAGATCAAGATCGAGGATGGCAAGCTCGTTGTAAACGGCAATGCGATCTCCGTGTATAACTGCATGGATCCCAAAGAGATCCCTTGGGCAGAGGCAGGCGTAGAGTATGTCGTTGAATCCACCGGCAAGTTTACCACTACCGAGCTTGCAAGCCAGCACTTTGTAGGCGGCGCAAAGAAGGTTGTCATTTCCGCACCGGCAAAGGATGCAACCCCCATGTTCGTAATGGGCGTTAATAATACCGAGTACACCACCGATATGAACGTAGTGTCCAATGCGAGCTGCACAACCAACTGCCTTGCTCCTCTTGCCAAGGTCATCCATGACAACTTTGGCATCAAGGAAGGCCTTATGACCACCGTTCATTCCATCACTGCAACCCAGCTCACGGTTGACGGCGCTTCCCGTAAGGACTGGCGCGGCGGCCGTGCGGCAGCGCACAACATCATTCCCAGCAGCACCGGCGCAGCAAAGGCAGTGGGCAAGGTCATTCCTTCCCTCAATGGCAAGCTCACCGGTATGAGTATGCGTGTTCCCACCATCGATGTATCCGTAGTTGACCTCACCTGCGTGCTTGAAAAGCCCACAACTTATGATGAGATCAAGGCCGTTATGAAGGCTGCCAGCGAGAGCGAGCAGTTTGCAGGCATCATTGGATACACAGAGGATCCTGTTGTTTCATCCGATTTCTATCATGATAAGAGAACGTCCATCTTTGATGCGAATGCCGGCATCATGCTCAATGATCACTTCGTAAAGCTGGTAGCATGGTATGATAACGAGTGGGGTTATTCCAATAAGCTCGTTGATCTCATCAAGCATATGGCAAGCGTTGATCATCCCTGCTGCTGCAAGTAAGCGATACTGCTCTTTTTTCGGCGTACGACAGCGTGCGCCGATTTTTTTATGCGTATTCTGTTTATCGAAGCTTCAAATGCGAAATCGGAAGAATATAAACATTGAAAGTTATCTGAGGCATTGAAATAACCGCTCAAATGTGTATAATATTGCATGACTCATTTTGTCGAGTCATTTGTAAGGAAGGATCGCTGATCAATGAGCAACTATATCTATAATGCGCCAACCGGAGACGGGTGGATGAATCTTGCAAGGGATGGATATTTCCTTGATAACGTTAATAAGGGCGACATTATTCTTTATTTTTATGTGAATACCAATGCTGTTATTATCGGCAGAAACCAGAATGCATGGAAGGAATGCAACCTGGACAATATGGAAGCCGACTCCGTTCAGCTTGTCAGAAGGCATACTGGAGGCGGCGCGGTCTATCACGACGCAGGTAATCTGAATTTTTCGTTCATCATGCACGAATCGGATTATGATCAGACAAGGCAGTTCAATCTTATCATTGATGCTGTATCACGCCTTGGAATGAAGGCTGAGCTTTCGGGAAGGAACGATATTCTCGTCGATGGGAAAAAGTTCTCGGGAAATGCATTTGGTCTTTCCAAGGGAAACAGGGCGCATCATGGCACGCTTCTCGTAAATGCCGACCTGAGCAAGCTCGGACGGTACCTCAATGTTTCCGAATCGAAAATCAAGTCCAAGGGCATCACTTCCGTTCGCTCAAGGGTATGCAATCTCAGCGAGATGGTGCCGGGGATCAGCGTTGAAGATGTCAGAAAAGCCGTGATCGACAGCTTTATTAAGGAATATGGCCCTGCGGTTGAGTACCGCTTTGACGGGGCAGCCCTTGCGGACATAGAGCAGCGCTATGCCGTCCAGAAGTCATGGGAATGGCGTTTGGGAAAGACTCCGCAGTTTGACTATGTGCTGGATAACAGGTTCTCATTCGGCGAGCTGCAGCTGCATATGAACCTTAGGGATGCTAAGATCCGCGAGGTGAAGGTTTACTCGGATAGCCTGAATGTCAGCATCTGTGACAGGCTTGAACCTGCTCTTATTGGCGTTCGCTTTGACGCTCAGACGATTGCAGAGGCACTCTCTTCTATTGGAGCGAACGAGGCGAGCGAAATTGCCGATTACATTTTGGAACGCGGACTATAAAATAGTATTTGCATTTGCTAAGGAGCAGGATGTGCCTGCTCCTTGACACATTTTTATGGGTTTCGTACGCTGTTTACAAGATTAATATAGCTGCATACCACATCGAGCTGCAAATACTTCAGCATCCCGCTCACTTCAACGCGGTTTTCGTTACTCGAAGAAATAAAGGTGGTCATATAGGCTTCAAGCTGCATATAGTATTCATCCAGCTTGGAAATGACTCCGCTGGGATCCGAAAAACCTGAAATAGAGCTTCGAATGGTTTTGACATTGGTAAGCATCTCCCCGACAACCGCCCGTCCATACTCGATACTGCGGCTTTCGGCATCAAAGCCTATCACTTCCTTGGACAGGCTTGTGATAAGCGAGCTTGCATAGCTTACGGCTGTCTTTATGCTGTCCATCACTGCTTCACTGCATTTGACCGAGATCTCAGTGCCCTCACAGCTGAGCGTTGAAACCATGCATTCATACCCCTGAGTTCTCAAACGGTCACAGACGCTTCGTGCAGCAGCTTCTGTATCATAGCATGAAGCAAGCACCTTATAGCCGCTCCCGGTGTCAAGAATATACCCGGCAGCTCCCAAGGCCTTCAGCGATGATATCAGGCCGTCTGCCGTGCCTGCATCCGAGTACATGCCCATCTGCAGTACGAATACTTCAAGATTGGAAAAGCAGATATCGGCCGATATCTCGCCGCTAAGACTCGGAGAAGATGTCGGCTCTCCGCTAACTTGCGGCGCAGGGGTGCTGCGGTCATTGTTGCTGCATGATTTGAAAACATTCTGAACTATCAGCGTTCCAACGGATGTTCCGATCAGGAGGTAGATGAGCCCTGCTGTCAACAGAATAATCAGCAGTGCACCCCAAAAGCCTGAGCCCTCGCTCTGACCGGCCGCTCTGCCTCCGGAATAGCCGGAATAACCGAAGCCGCGGTTTCTTCTTTTTTTTCTGCGCCTGCGCCTATACTCCATATTCATGCTCCTTCATAAGTATTGATTCAGCTAACAAACTATATGAACAAGCTTTACGGATTAAAACCAAATAAAAAATAAGCATGATATTTTCGTGAGAATATCATGCTTATCTGGTCGGGGCGAGGTGATTTGAACACCCGACCTTTTGGTCCCGAACCAAACGCGCTACCAAACTGCGCTACGCCCCGATGGAGCCAATGAAGGGACTCGAACCCTTGACCTGAGCATTACGAATGCACTGCTCTACCAAACTGAGCTACATTGGCCTGCACAAGAATTAATTATAGCATCAATTTCCTGCATTGTCAACGATGAAAAACGAATCCTAAAAAACTTAGATAATATATTTTAAAATTGCTAATTCTATCTTTACAACCGGCGAAATTACTGCTAAAATCCATTTCGCAGATTGGAGACCATATAGCTTGCTGCGGAATGCGGCAAGGCGGTCTTATGTATTTTACACGAACTGATGGAGTATGTATGGAATTCAGGATAAGGAAAGCTGAATTTGTTACCAGTGTCGGCTTAAACGGGAGTTATCCGGATCGTTTGGCTTCTGAAATCGCCATGGTAGGCAAGTCGAATGTCGGGAAGTCCTCGCTGATAAACTCGCTCTGCGGTAACGGAAAGCTTGCTAAAACCTCACAGAAACCCGGAAAGACGAGGCTCATCAATTTCTTTAAGGTGAATGATGAGTTCTACCTTGTCGATCTTCCGGGATATGGCTTTGCAAGTGCTCCAAAAGAGGAGAAAAAGAAGTGGGGAGAGCTGATAGAGAGCTATTTGGCTTCCGGAAGGGTAAAACACATCTATATGCTCCTTGATATCAGGCATGGACCTACCGAGGATGATAAGATGATGTTCCAATACATCCTGTACTATGCTATTCCCTATACCCTTGTTGCGACCAAGGCCGATAAGCTTGCAAGAAGCAAACGCAGGCAGGCAGCAAATGCATGCGCAAAAGCGCTTGGTGCGCCGCCCTATGCTATTGCATATTCGTCCGAAACCGGAGAGGGCAAGGAAGAGCTGCTTGAGCGCATGGAGGCTGTCATTGCTCCGATGCCTGCATTCCCTGAAGATGCAGCTGAGTAAATATTTATTATAAGCATTGACATACTATTATTGCTCGTGCATAATACATAGTGAAACCGACAGGATGAAGGGCTATTCATTCTGCACGAAAATTGAGTTTCTATAAAGGAAGATTTACTTATGGGATTAAGAAAATGCCCCAAATGCGAACTTAATTATATTAGAGATGATCAACAGTTATGCGATGTCTGCTCAAGAAAACGCAGAGTCCACAATGATGACGGCGACGAACTGCTCTGCATAGAATGCGGAGAGCATCCGGCCATGAAGGGCAAGGAGATATGTTCCTACTGCTATAAAGAAGCGCTGCGCCAGGAACAGCTTGCCAGTCATAGGGGTAATGCTGCTGCTATTGCCTATGGCGAGCTTGAAATAGATGATGTTGAAGTACCTTTGGATGACGATGAGATCCCGGAAAGCGAGATCGGCGAAATCGAAGACGAGTTCGGTGAAGACGATGTATCCGACGAGGACTTTGACGACGATGACAGAATGAGTCCCGATGATTTTGACGATTACGGAGAAGAAGAAACGGAGAATTAAGCATGAAGGTATTTGCCCTAGCGGATTTACATATGGACGGCAAGCAGGGCAAGCCCATGGATGTCTTCGGCGAAAAGTGGCAGGATCACATTTCGCGTATTGAGCATGAGTGGAGAGAGATCGTTTCGGAGGAGGATCTGGTTCTTGTTCCGGGCGATACGAGCTGGGCAAAGCAGCTTGATGACGCACTGCCGGATATAGAGCGCATTTCTTCCTTCCCGGGGACTAAGCTGATCTCGCGAGGCAATCACGACTATTGGTGGAGCTCTCCGACCAAGATGCGTAGTCGCTTTCCCGAAAATGTAAAGCTTATCCAGAACGATTCGTTTGTGTTTGGGAGGATAGCTTTCGCCGGCACAAGAGGATGGCTGTTCCCTTCTTCTGCAGGTTATGTGCAGGAAGATGATGAAAAGATCTATAATCGTGAGCTGCTGCGACTTGAGATGACCCTCACATCCGCAAAACGCCGAATTGAACAGGGCGAAGCCGATTCTATCATACTCATGATGCATTATCCCCCGATAGGCGAGATGGGCTCGAGCACCGGATTTACCGAGGTGATTGCAAAGTATCCCGAGATATCCGATGTTGTGTATGGTCATCTTCATGCTCAATCAACGCTTCACGCATTTGAGGGGGAGTTTGAAGGCAAACGATATTGGCTCTGCTCTTCGGATTATCTGAACTTTAAGCCAAGACTTATCAGAACGATTCAATAGAATTCAATACCGGACTGTCGGCTCATGCCGACGGTCTTTTTTGTCCGTACATATGAATTACTCGCACAGATAATGATATATTGTTGAAAGCTATTGACAAAAAGTGCAAAACATGTTCTAATAGTGTCGTGTTTGTTTAGCGTTGTTAAACCACAGGTTTAGCATTGTAGTTGTTAGGGAATGCTGAACCGGATGTTAAGAAATATTGTGCGGAAAGGAGTAACGGCAGTGATTGACATTGGGGATAAGATCAAGCGGCTGCGGCTAAAGCTTGGATTAACTCAGGAAGAACTTGCGGCGAGGACGGAACTGTCTAAGGGATTTATCTCTCAGCTGGAACGAAATCTAACATCTCCTTCCATATCTACACTTATGGACATATTGGAGGCGCTCGGAACCGATATTGCAAGCTTTTTTGCAAATGACGGAGTAAACGAGAAGGTCATCTTCTCGCCGGATGATATGTTCGAAAATGCTGACGAGGAGCTTGGCGTAAACATTTGCTGGCTGGTTCCGAATGCGCAGAAGAATGCACTCGAACCAATACTTGTAACGCTTAGCGAGAACGGAAGCTCTGTGCCCGACGATCCCCATGACGGAGAGGAGTTCGGTTATGTGCTCTCGGGGAATATCGTCCTTGTTATCGGTAATAGAGAGCTCAAGCTTAAAAAAGGAGACAGCTTCTGCTTTAAGCCTCTTGAGACTCATTATATTAAAAACCCTGCAAAGCGTGAAGCCAGGGTTATCTGGGTGACAACACCGCCGTCATTCTAATAGATGCTAAGGTAGGTTATTGATTATGGAAAGTAAACGCTTGATTGAGCTGGTTGGAGTCAGCAAGGATTTCGACGGAGATATTGCGCTTGACAATATCAACCTTTATATTCGGGATGGTGAATTCCTGACGCTGTTGGGACCCTCCGGATGCGGAAAGACCACGATGCTCAGGCTCATTGCCGGCTTCAGCATGCCTTCCTCCGGCAAGATAATCATGGACGGAAAGGACTTGACCTCCGTCCCTCCGTATAAGCGCCGGATCAATACCGTATTCCAGAAATATGCGCTGTTTCCGCACCTGAACGTGTTTGATAATATCGCCTTCGGACTGAACATCAAAAAGCTGCCCAAGCATGTTATCAAGGAAAAAGTAATGGAAATGCTTGCTCTCGTCAACCTGTCCGGCTATGAGAACCGCTATATTGAGCAGCTCTCGGGAGGACAGCAGCAGCGTGTGGCAATTGCCCGTGCGCTTGTAAACGAACCCGAAGTGCTCTTGCTTGACGAACCTCTCGGCGCGCTGGATCTGAAGCTAAGAAAGGGGATGCAGCTTGAGCTCAAGCGTATGCAGCAAAAGCTTGGCATCACGTTTATCTATGTCACTCATGACCAAGAGGAAGCCTTGACCATGAGCGACACTATCGTAGTAATGAACCATGGTGTGATACAACAGATAGGCACTCCGATGGATGTCTATAATGAGCCTAAGAACCAGTTCGTTGCCAAGTTCATCGGCGAAAGCAATATCTTTCCGTCTACAATGGTTCGCGACTACCTTGTCAATATCAACGGCATCGAATACGAATGCGTCGATAAGGGCTTTGGCTGCAATAATCCTGTTGATGTTGTCGTCAGACCGGAGGATGTTGATTTTATCGACCCGGCGGACGCTAAGCTTACCGGAATTGTGAAATCTGTCATTTTTATGGGCGTTCACTATGAGTTTCGCGTAGACTGCGGAGGCAGCATTTGGCTCGTGCATTCCACCGACTATGTGGAACCCGATACAAAAGTCGGAATTCAGATCCTTCCCGACGCTATACACGTCATGAAGGCGCAGGAGCTTCCTCCCGAGCGCGAACTCACAGAGGAAGAGCTGGAGCAGAGGGAATTGGCGCGCGAGGATGAGGAACAGTCATGAAAAGAAATGCTTTAGCGTATCCGTATATTGCGATATGGCTTCCCATTTTCATTATTGTGCCGATGATCTTCATTGCATATTACGCATTCTTTGATAATGGCCATTTCACATTGGAATTTGTGCGGAATCTGAAGGATGCGATGTATTGGAAGGTGCTTCTTCGGTCGGCTTGGCTAGCACTGAGAGCTACGCTCATCTGTCTCCTCATCGGATATCCGGTGGCGTACATGCTTTCAAACATGAAGAAATCCGTTGCAACAATGCTTTCTATATTCTACATACTACCGATGTGGATGAATGCTTTGCTAAGGACTTATGCATGGAAGGTGCTTCTGGCGGACGGAGGTATTTTCTCGGTGATTTTGGGCTGGTTCGGTCTTGGCGATGTTCAGCTGCTGTATACCGAGGGGGCGGTCTTATTGGGTACCGTTTATAACTTCCTACCGTTTATGATAATGCCCATATACACCACCCTCATGAAGCTGGACAAGTCATATCTTGAAGCTGCAAGGGATCTTGGCGCAAACGGCATACAAACATTTTTCAAAGTCGTACTTCCGCTGTCCAAGTCAGGCGTGATCTCCGGAATAACGATGGTGCTGGTTCCTGCAATGTCGACCTTTGCAATTTCCAAGCTGCTTGGCGGCGCAAATCACGCACTTTTAGGAGATCTCATTGAACAGAAGTTCCTGCTTAGCAGCACGGGATACGGTATGGGCTCGATCCTTTCGCTGATTCTGCTCGTACTGGTATTCATTTCAACCGCGATAATGCGTTTTGTTGAAAAGAATACCGGAGAAGAGGAAGGGGGTACTCTTTGGTGAGAAAGGTCGGAGGCATTTTCAAATGGGTTTATCTGGCGCTCACGCTCATATTCCTGTACGCGCCCATTGCCGTGCTCATAATCTTCTCGTTCACCGATTCGAAGACTATGAGCAAATGGAACGGCTTTACACTATCCGCATACCGTGATATGTTTAACGATGCCGCGCTGATGCAGGCATTGAAGGTCACGCTAATAGTTGCGATCGTTTCGTCCATCGCAGCTACGATAATAGGTACCACCGCTGCAATCGGAATCAACTCCATGAAGCGAAGGAGAAGGTTGGCGATAGAGAACATATCGCAGCTCCCAATGATAAATCCCGATTTGGTGACCGGTATCAGTCTTATGATGCTGTTCTCGGTTGTCGGACTTAGCAGTAAGCTCGGATATTTGAGGCTTATTCTTGCGCATACCACCTTCAATATTCCGTATGTCATGTTTTCTGTGCTGCCAAAGCTCAGGCAAAGCTCCAATCTTTTGTATGAGGCGGCGCTGGATCTTGGCTGTAAGCCTACGCAGGCGCTGTGGAAGGTCGTCCTGCCGGATATTATGCCCGGCGTAATAAGCGGTTTTATCATGGCGTTCACACTGTCGATAGATGACTTTGTGATAAGCTGGTTCGTTGCGGACGGTGTGCAGAACCTGTCCATCTATATTTATGGACTGGCGAAACGAGGAATATCAACGAAGATCAATGCATTCTCTGCTCTGATGTTTGTTGTAGTGGTAACTCTGCTGCTGATAGTCAATATCAGGAGCATGAGGCAGGACAAGATTGATGCAGCCCAAAGAAAAAAGGTTGCAAAAACAAACTGAGTATGCTATTATTAGCAATTATTAATGAAAGGTATTGAATGAAATGAAAAGAATAATCGCTATCGCACTTATTATCGTTATGGCTGTCGCTTCAATGATCTTCCTGACTGCATGCGTTGACGACTCAAAAACGATTTACGTTCTTAACTGGGGGGATTATATCGACCCCGATCTGATAAAGCAGTTTGAATCTGAAACCGGATACAAGATCAAGTATTCCACCATGACCAGCAATGAAGAGATGATGATCAAGCTTCGCAGCTCAGACTGCATCTATGATCTGTGCTTCCCTTCGGATTATATCATTGAGAAACTTATTGCCGAAGATCTGCTTGCAGAGATAAACTTTGATAATATTCCAAACTACAAAAATATTGATGAAAGATTTTTGGAGTTCACCGAACAGTTTGACCCGGGCAACAAGTATTCGGTTCCTTATATGTGGGGAACTGTTGGCATAGTCTATAATACCGAAAAGGTTCAGGAGCCTGTTGACAGCTGGAGCATTCTTTGGGATGAAAAGTATTCAGGTCAGGTCCTTATGTATGACAGCATGAGGGACAGCATCGGAATAACCCTTTTGATGCTTGGCTATGATATTAATACCAGGAATGCCGATGAGGTTGCCGCTGCGCGTGATGCGCTCATCGCTCAGAAGAACATCAGGAAGGGCTTCTTTGGTGATGATATCAAGGATGCAATGATCAATGAACAGGGCGCTCTTGCCGTGGTCTATTCCGGCGATGCCATGATGTGCATCGATCCCGAGTACGGTAATTCCAAGCTGGCATACGCTGTTCCGAATGAGGGAAGCAATGTCTGGATCGATAATATGATTATTCCCAAGACCAGCACCAAGCAGGCCATCGTTGAGGAGTTCATCAACTTCCTCTGCGACCCTGAGGTTGCAATGCAGAACACACAGTACATCGGCTATTCCACCACTAATAAGGCTGCGCTTGAGCTTATGGATAAGGAATGGACCGAGAATCCGGTATACAATCCTCCGCAGGACGTACTTGACAGATGTACGATTTTCCATGACCTTGGCGACTTCCTGAATGTGTTTGAGGAAGCATGGAATAAGGTTTATTTTGAAAACTGATACCGACAACAAAAGGAGACTTTTATGATAAGACTTTTTGAACTTCACAAGGATCCTGCAAAGTATGCAGGTGACATTGAGGTTTCCGGCTGGATAAAGACCGCAAGAGAGAGCAAGAACGTTGGCTTCATTGAGCTTGGCGACGGGTCTGCTTTCAGGAGCGTTCAGGTGGTTTATGAGCATGACGCTATTCCTGAGGATGTCAGTAAGTGTTTCTCAACCGGCTCTGCTATCACCGTAAGGGGTGAGCTGGTACTTACTCCCGACGCAAAGCAGCCATTTGAGATTCATGCAAAGGAAGTCGTGATCGAGGGCGAATGCCCTTCGGATTATCCGCTTCAAAAGAAGCGTCACAGTCTTGAATACCTCCGCACCATTCAGCATCTCAGACCCCGTACCAACACCTTCCAGGCTGTTTTCCGTGTGCGTAGCGTAGTTGCCCAGGCGATACACCGCTTTTTCGATGAGCGCGGGTTTGTTTATGTACACACTCCCTTGTTTACAGGCAGCGACTGTGAGGGAGCAGGCGAGATGTTCCGCGTCACAACCCTCGATATGGATAACCCTCCCAAGACGGAGGACGGAAAGGTCGACTTCTCCAAGGACTTCTTTGGGAAGCCCTGTAACCTGACCGTCAGCGGCCAGCTGCATGGCGAAGCCTTTGCACTTGCATTCCGCGATATTTATACCTTCGGCCCGACCTTCCGCGCCGAAAACAGCAACACCGCTCGCCATGCCGCAGAGTTTTGGCAAATAGAGCCCGAAATGGCGTTCTGCGATCTCAACGGATACATGGACACTGCGGAAGCAATGATTAAGTACATCATCAATACGGTGCTTGAACGCTGCCCCGATGAGATGAACTTCTTCAACCAGTATATGGATAAGACTTTGCTGGAAAGGCTTAACCATGTCGTCAACTCAGATTTTGTTCGCTGCAGCTATACGAAAGCGGTTGAGCTGCTGCTAGCGTCCGGACAGGAATTCCAGTATCCCGTCTATTGGGGCTGCGACCTTCAGACCGAGCATGAGCGTTATATCTGTGAGCAGATCTACAACTCTCCGGTGTTCCTGACCGATTATCCGGCAGAGATCAAGAGCTTCTATATGCGTCTTAATGACGACGGCAAGACCGTTGCGGCGGCTGACCTTCTCGTTCCCGGCGTAGGCGAGATAATCGGAGGCAGTCAGCGCGAGGAGCGTTATGATGTCCTCAAGAAGAAGATTGAAGATCTCGGTATGGATATGAGCTACTATGAGTGGTATCTTGACCTTCGCAAGTATGGCGGAGTTAAGCACGCCGGCTTTGGTTTGGGATTTGAGCGCATACTCATGTATCTGACCGGTGTCAGCAACATCCGTGATGTTACTCCGTTCCCGAGAACGACCGGAAGCATGGAGCTTTAAGATAATCGCATAACAGCCCACAGGCATGAGCTTGCGGGCTTTTACTATTGAGTGCATACTTTCGTTGACCGTGAAATAAAGCGTATAAAGCTGAATAGGAGGCAAAATGAAGGACGGATTTATTAAGGTGGCTGCCTGCTCGCCCAAAATCAGGCTTGCAGACACAAAATATAACGCAGACAGAATAATCGATTCGATTCGGAAAGCGGATGGGCAGGGAGTTAAGCTGCTGGTATTTCCGGAGCTGGTTTTGACCGGCTCGACCTGCGGCGAACTCTTCCTGCAGGACGCTCTGCTGGATTCGGTATTGATACAGCTTAAGCGAATTATTGACGAGACAAAGGAATGCACGCTCGTTTCGGTTATCGGCGCACCACTTAAGCACGACGATTGCATCTATAATTGCGCAGTTGTTTTGGCCGGGGGCAGCGCTGCAGGTATCACCGTCAAGCGAAGCAATAATGATCAGCGTTATTTTTCTTCGCCGGGAGCAGTGATAGCTGATATGTTCAGCGAACTTGGCACATGTTTCGGAGACAAGAATACGATATATAAATGCGAATTCATGGAGGAATTTTCGTTTGGCGTAGAGATAGGCGGCGATTGTATGCTTGCAGATTCCGGGAGCGAGATGCCGAGTAGTAACTGTGCCAGGATAATTGTCAATCCGGCCGCGGATGCGGAACTCATCGGCAGCGCCGGGTGGAGAAAGAGCTTTGCCGGTGTTGAGTCTCAAAGAACAATTTCTGCATATATCTATTGCGGAGCAGGTGAAGGCGAATCAACTACCGATATGGTCTTCTCAGGGCATAGTTTTATCTATGAAAACGGAGAGCTGTTGGCGGAGAACGAGCCGTTCTCGGGAAATGGGCTTCTCATCTCAGACATTGATCTTGGAAGGCTTGGCTTCGACAGAAGAAAGAGAAACAGAATCACGCGTTCTACGAAAAATGATAGAGCGTTTTCGCTATGCACTGTACAGACTGAGTATGAAAACTATGAGGATCATTTGGCTGAATACAAAAAAAGGGCATTCATAGATACAAAGCTTACACGCCGATTTGACAGACTCCCCTTTTTGCCCAAGGATAGAATGGAAATGCATTCAAGAGCCGAAAGCATTTTGATGATGCAAGCTGTAAGCCTTAAAAGCAGGGCAGAGCATATTCATGCAAATGCGCTGCTTATCGGTATCTCCGGAGGGTTGGATTCATGCCTCGCGCTGCTTGCCTGCGTAAAGGCTTGTGACTTGATGAAGGTTGACAGGCAGTTTGTTCATGCCGTTACAATGCCATGCTTTGGAACAACGGAACACACCAAGAATAATGCCGTAGAGCTTTGTGATGCGCTTGGGGTTACGCTTCACACCGTACCGATTGCCGAAGCGGTTCGCAGGCACTTTTCTGACATTGGACACGATGAAGGAGAGCACGATGCGACTTATGAAAATGCTCAGGCGAGGATGAGGACGCTCGTGCTGATGGACATGGCAAATTCTCTTAACGGAATAGTGGTTGGCACCGGCGATCTTTCGGAGCTTGCACTTGGCTGGGCGACCTATAATGGCGACCATATGAGCATGTACGGAGTCAATGCCGGCATTCCAAAGACGTTGATAAGACAGATAGTGCGCAGCTATGCGGAGACCTGCGGTTATGACAGAATCAGGGAAGTGCTTATGAGCATTTTGGATACACCAATTTCTCCCGAGCTCCTTCCTGCGGAAACGGATGGCAGGATAGCTCAAAAGACCGAGGATCTTGTGGGTCCGTACGAGCTGCACGATTTCTTTCTCTATTATGTGGTCAGATACGGATACAGCCCTGTAAAACTTTACCGCGTTGCCAAGGAAGCATTTAGGGGTACCGAGTTTGATGATGCAGAGATATTGAAGTGGCTCAAGAACTTCTATAGGCGGTTCTTCAGCCAACAGTTCAAACGCAGCTGTATGCCGGACGGGCCAAAGATCGGCACTGTCGGGCTTTCGCCAAGAGGTGATTGGAACATGCCGAGCGATGCAAACGCAAGAATATGGCTCGATGAACTGAATACGCTTGAATAGTGTTATTCTCTTCGGGATTCGCAAATGCGCGGATCCCTTTTTGCATAATTAGGCTAAAAAACGAGAAACTACTACTGATAAATGCATTTGGAGGTAGTATGGGAAGGATCGGAAAACATTCGTTCGTTTTGGAACGCCGACCGCATATTGTTTCATCGGCAAGCTATGTTGGAGATAAAGAAGGCAAAGGTCCTCTCGGAGGATGCTTTGATGTTGTATGCAAGGATGATACGCTTGGCCTTGACAGCTGGGAACAGGCTGAAAGCAGGATGTTTGAAAGCAGCGTAAGGGTCGCGCTTGCCAAGTTTGGGGCTCAGAGTTCGGATCTTAGCTGCCTGATGGGAGGCGATTTGCTCAATCAGATAATATCGGCAGGCTTTGCCGCAAGAGAGATAAGAGCTCCGTTTCTCGGACTCTATGGTGCATGCTCAACCATATGCGAGGGTATTGTTGTAGGCAGCATGCTTGTGGACGGAGGCTATATGGATATGGTCGCCTGCGCCGCCAGCAGTCATTTTTCATCCGCCGAACGCCAATACCGCTATCCATTGGAGATGGGCGTGCAGGAAACGCCGACTGCTCAGCGAACGGTGACCGGCGCAGGCTGCGTTATTATAAAGGATCCCGATAATCTCTGCGGCGATTATCCGTTTATGAATATAGTGGTTACCGGCGGTACTGTCGGGAGCGTTGAGGATTATGGCATTACGGATGCAAATAACATGGGCGCTGCTATGGCGCCGGCGGCGGCAGAAACGATATGCACGCATTTTAAGGATACAAATACGACCCCGAGGGACTATGACAGGATCATAACAGGAGACCTTGGAAAGTTCGGAACGGAGATGCTGTATGAGCTTTGCTCATCCCAGGGATACAACATCAGCGGCAGACATGATGATTGCGGAAAGCTGATGTTTTCGGAGGAGCAGAATGTCGTCTGCGGTGGCAGCGGCTGTGGCTGCGCTGCTACCGTCCTTTCCGGTCATTTACTGCCGATGCTGGAAAGTGGAAAATACAGGCGAATCCTTTTCCTCGCAACAGGAGCGTTGCTTAGCCCTGTCAGCAGTTTGCAGGGCGAAAGCATTCCGTCAATAGCGCACGCAATAGTAATTGAGCATTCGGAGGAACAAAGATGAGCAGCATAACGGACTATTTATTGGCATTCGTGATCGGAGGAGCGATATGCGTTGTTGGTGAACTGCTGATGAGCTTGACCAGATTGACACCGGCGAGAATACTTGTCATCTTCGTTACCGCAGGTGCGATTCTGACGGCGTTCGGACTGTATAAGCCGTTGATAGATATTGGCGGAGCCGGTGCATCCGTACCGCTCACCGGATTTGGCTATTCGCTTGCGGAAGGAGCGATCGAGGGCGCAAGAAGCGATGGATTGCTTGGCGCAATAACCGGAAGCATAAAAGCAACCGCTGCCGGAATAGCGGCAGCGATCTTCTTCGGATACTTATTCGCGCTGATATTTACACCGAAAACCAAGGATTAGTGCATTATGATGACTCACAGCTGTCCTCATAATGAAGCGCAGCGCCGACTGCTGTTGCGAAAACAGCGTTTTCAGGGACGATGAATTCGATAGGGTATAGCGAGCGGCACATCTCGATTATATCCATAAGCTGATGTATTTGAGTAAGCGCACCGGTCAGGATGACCTTCTTTACGCTAAGTCCGCGGCAAGCGAATACTGCCATAGTCAGTATTGTCTGCATAACCATGTTGATCAGGCCGAGAGCCATGTCGCTGTCACTTGCGTAGTCGCAGATATTGCCGAAATTAGCCGCAGTTATCTCCATGCCAAGCTTATCAATATCGTTCTTTGAAATATCACCTACGGTCAAATCAACATTATGAAGCTGGCCCGTTTCGGCAAGTGTGCAGATGCTTTCAAAATCGGTGGAGCCTGTAAGCTTTCTTCCAAGCCCAGTGATAGTGCCTCCGCCGACGCCGCTGCCTCCAATATGCGAATATTGTTTGCCGTTGGCATGGATGAAGGCAGTGCCGGTACCCATGCTGACGACGACGGCTTCATGTGTGTTTGCAAGTGCAAGCCCCCCGCGAGCGGTGGCGGAGAATTCCTCGATCCTGGTGGTAGGAATGCCGTATATGTCGCCGACCAGATATGAAGCGCCAACTCCGGTAATATAGATCCTATCAACGTCGGAAAGGGAGAAACCGTTGGAGTTGATATAGTTTCCGAGCGCACCGTAGAGCGAAGTTATCTGGTCATAAGCCCGAACCATCATTGTTGAAAGCAGGGTTCCGTCATGCTTGAGTCCAACTATTTTAGTAGTTGAGCCTCCGACATCGATTCCAAGAATAATATTCATTAATTGAACCTTTCGTGGTGTATTGACACGGATTGATTATAGCGTATCGATAATAAAAAGTAAATACCCATCACAACAGACTCGGCACCGCAGAGCGATGCCGAGTCCGTTTAGCTTAGCTTAGTGGGTTTCGTTATACTTCCTGATGCCCATTGCGAGCAGATCCATTGCCCTTTCAAGGTCAGCCTGCTTAAGGACATAGGCAATGCGTATCTCATTGCGTCCCTTGCCGGGAGTAGCGTAGAAGCCTTCACCGGGCGCGAACATAACGGTGTCGCCGTTGTCGTCAAAGTCGGTGAGCAGCCACTGCTGGAAGGTATCGGCGTTATCCACGGGAAGAGCAGCCATCATATAGAATGCGCCCTGGGGAGCAGTAACGACTACGCCGGGGATCTCGAGCAGCTTTGCATAACAGGTATCCCTGCGGAGCTTGTATTCCCTGCGAACCGCATCGAAGTATTCGGAATCAACATCGTACAGAGCAGCCGATGCGACCTGGTCGAGGGTGGCGACGGAAAGCCTTGCCTGACAGAACTTGAGCAGCTGCTGCTGGAGAAGCTTATTGCGGGTGATAATGGTACCGATACGGGCACCGCAAGCGGAGAAGCGCTTGGAGACGGAGTCGATGATAACAGCGTTTTCGCTGATGTCGTCAAATTCACCAATGGTTGCAAGCTTTTCACCGCCGTAAACGAACTCGCGGTAAACCTCGTCACCAATCACAAACAGGTCATGCTCTTTGGCAACGTCTGCAATGGTGCGGAGCTCATCATGGGTGAGCACGACGCCGGTGGGGTTTCCGGGGTTGGTGAACATGATCGCGCGGGTGTTTTCATTAATAAGAGCCTCAAGCTTTTCGCGGAAAGCATAGCGATAGCCTTCCTCGGGGGTAGTGGTGAGAGGACGGATAGTGCCGCCTGCACTCTTGATAAAGGTATTGTAGTTGGGATAGAAGGGTTCGGGGATGATAACCTCGCTTCCGGGATCCAGAATGCTGAGCATGAGCATCTGGAGGGCTTCGCTGCCGCCGGTGGTGATGAGGATATCGCTCTCCTCATAATGAATACCAAGGTCTTCATAGTACTTCTGTACTGCCTTGATGAGTATTGGCATACCGGGGGAAGCAGCATATTCGAGAACGGGAAGCTCAAAATTCTTAACTGCATCAAAGTATGCAGGCGGGGTAGCGATATCGGGCTGACCGATATTGAGATGGTAAATCTTCTTTCCCTGCTTTTCGGCGGCTACTGCATAGGGATGGAACTTGCGCATAGGAGAAAGATTGCAAGCCATTGCTTTTTGTGAGATTTTCATTGAATCCTCCAAATAAATAATCATTAGGGCAAAAAGCTGCTGCCCTATCGGGCAGCTCTTCAGCCCACGAACATAAAGCAATTTTAGCACTTCGTTCGTGATTTTGCAACGGTATTTATTAAGACGATGGATATATTAGCAGCTTTTAGTTTGTACTTTTGAAATTTGCGCTGCTTTTGCTATTTCCTTAATATCATAAACGGCATATTGAATGAGTGCATTGAGCATCAGAATCATGTCTGCAATGCACAGCCACATGGATAGGGTGGGGGATATGGCGGGAAATATGATATGCACTGCCATGACTGCAACGGTGACGGTAGTGCACAGCTTTCCGTACCATTTGGCGCTGTAAACCCTTCCGGTATACCTGATGACAAGAAGCCCCAGAACCAGCATGGAAAGCTCCTTTGCTGCAAAGACTGCAAACAGTATCCGCATCCATTTGAATCTAAGCATAAGGCAGATTATCACAGCAGCATGAGTCAGCTTATCGGCGATCGGATCGAGCACTTTGCCGAGATCTGTCACCTGCCCCAGTGACCTTGCGATGTATCCGTCAAACACGTCAGAAAGCGTTGAAATGAGCAGAACGGCGAACGCAAGCTCAGTATTGTCGCTGGTATATATCACAATGAATACGGGTATCAATATGATCCTAAACAAGGAAAGCATATTGGGTATGGTCAATACCTGTTCACGGCTGAACCAGCTGTTTTTACCTGCTTGTTGATACTTCATATTTCCCTCCGAAGTAAACACCTATTTACAGTATCTGTTGATATCTATTAGCACTATACCACCAAATCTTTCTTCTTTTCATCAATTCCAGTACATAATTCGATATTTTATCCATTTATTGGCGGCAGACCAATACAAGAATAATATATTATTATTAAATCTATCGGGGAACTGTCATATGTGGTAAAATTGATATGTTGGTTTTACCGACAAATAGATAAAAGTTAGGAGAAAAACATGAAGAGAATTATCAGCGTCTTACTGTCTGTCATGCTTCTCGTGACTATCGTTCCGGTAGCAGCAGAAACAAAAACGGATGCAGACACTCGCCTTATCAATCAGGGCGTACTTGAGATAGACGATGACGGCAGTGACGGCTATTCGGGGGATTATGTCGTTATCTACAACCCGAGCACCAGCGCATATTCGGATGTAAGCACCGGCAACATGAGCGGTCTTATCGAAACCGAGATTGGTACATCGCTGATCGGCGGAATGGATGCCGTCAAGAGCGATAGGCCGTATAGGATCGATATCGATTCAGAGCTTGCAGATAAAAATGAAAAAGCTCCCGAGTTCGCATCCGAAAAATCCATTTCCTTTGAAGTAGGCGATACGCATGTTTTCAGCATCAATTCAAGCTATTGTCCGCTTCCGAGTTCAAGCGTTGAGTTCGAGGTGCTTGCCAAGGGTGAACATTGCTATATTTGGACCCCGACGTCTACCGCTTCGAATGTATACCCCCTGGACAGCATCGACTCGAGCTTCGGTCAGCTCTGCGCTGATGAGTTCGATTCAAAGTTTGACCTTATGCAATCCTCATTCGGCAACCATTCAAACGGAAGTCAGGGTGATGGCAGGCTGAACATACTGTATTACAATATTGATGACGGTTGGACTCCCGGCAATGGTTACGTGGCAGGCTTCTTCTCCTCCGCAGATCTGGCAAGCAATGGTATGCCCATTCTGAACATCGATACCTATCCCGGCGTTTATTATGAAACTACCGATGGCGAAGTTATAGTCGATGTTACGGATACTTACGGCACCATGGTGCACGAATACCAGCATCTCATCAACTATTCGGAGTGCGGCTACAGCGAGACTTGGATCAACGAATGCATGAGCGCCGCTGCTGAGGAGATCTGTTACCCCGGCAGCAGCATAGCTCCGAGGATCCAGTCTTGGATGAACTATAAGTTCAGCGTAAACGGCGATTGGCTCAATCCTCCTGCAGAACATGAGTACCAGTCCTCCTGGAGCCTCCACAACGGCTTCTCGATGTATGATTGGAGCAACTGGCTCGATATGTCTGACAGGCTTGCGCTTTATGCCCAGGTATCGTTTTACGCTCAGTACATTTACACCCAGTACGGTAACTCCACTTTCCGCGCGATCCTCGAGAGGCTTGCAAACGGTCAGGAATTCCAGTATGCGTTCCAGAATGTAACCGGGCAGAGCGCATCCGAATTCACAAGGAATTTCCGTATCGCGCTTACCGCAAATGATCCCAACGCTGAGGATGGCATCTATGGCTTCAGTATGCAGGAGGGGTATGATCCTTCACAGTATCATGACGTAGAAAACCTGTATAACTGGCTTTCTCCCGTTGTGTTCACGGGCAGCTCATGCACAATCTCGGGCGGCGGTGCAATCACCATTAAGCCCGTTGACGGCGTTTACTATCCGCCTGCAGGCGCCGGAAGCTCGCTTGAGTATTATGGCATCACGCTCGATGCTATTCCGCCTGAACCCGTTCCGCTAACCAACATCAGCATCAACCCCACTTCGGTCAGCGTTTATACCGGAGCGACCGCAAGGCTGACCGCTGTAAGGGAACCCGAAAACGCCAATAATTATGAGCTGATATGGACTTCCTCCAACAGCAGCGTTGCAACGGTTAGCGGCAACAACAGGTTTGCAACCGTTACCGGAGTATCTCAGGGTACCGCCACTATCACCTGTACCGCACATGATCTTCTCAATGACCGAACCTATACTTCAACTGCAGCGGTTACCGTATTGGGCATGCCCACCGTTAACGATGCGCTTAACATTGAGAACGGCACGCTGGAGTTTACCACAGGCTCACCATATCCTTGGGAAGTCGTATTTACCGCTGACGGCAGGGTTGCGGCTAAGAGCAGCAACGAGGGCGTTGAAAGCTCTAGCTCAACCATTACTCTAACGGTCAATATGAATGCCGGCGACACAATGAGCTTCGATTGGAGCGTAAGCAGTGAATCCAACTATGATAAGCTCTTCTTTAAGGTAAACAATGTCGAGCAGTCCAATATCTCCGGCTCCGTTGCGTGGACCACTGTGTCCTATACGGCGGCAACCACCGGCAGCTACACCTTTACCTGGGTCTATAGCAAGGATGGCAGCGTCAATCGTGACGAGGACTGTGGCTATCTCGACAATGTCAACGTGCCCGGCTATACCGGCGGCAGCGAATATGAGCTTGGCGATGTAAATATGAACGGCAGCGTAGATATGAACGATGTTACTCTCGTTATGCGCCATGCTATGGGCCTTATCAGCCTCAGCAGCGAACAGTGTCAGCTTGCGGATTACAACCGTGACGGCAATGTCAATACGGCCGATGCAGCCGCTATAATGCGTCGTGCAATGGGCATATAACATAGTATTTCCGCATTGATTAGTTCGGATGGGTATGGTATCATATACCCATCCGTTTCTTATAGGAGATCGTATTATGAAGATTATTGTTACCGGGTTTGAACCCTTTGGAAATGAAACAGTCAATCCATCGTGGGAGGCCGTAAAGGCGCTGCCCGATGTTGCAGCAGGCGTTGAGCTGGTCAAACTGGAGCTGCCCGTGGTCTATGATACCTGCGGATTCCTGATAGGGCAGGCGATAGCCGCGCATGAGCCTGCTGCGGTCATGCTCGTGGGTCAGGCAGGCGGAAGATTTTGCATTACTCCCGAATTTGTGGCAATAAACCAGCGCGACGGAATTGCTGATAATTCGGGAAAGGCATACAGCGGAACCAAAATAGCATACAATGGCCCGGATGCGTTTTTTTCAACGCTTCCGGTAAGAAAGATGGTGGAGCGCATGAACGAAGCAGGCATACCTGCAAAGCTTAGCTATACCGCAGGAACCTATGTCTGCAATAATCTGATGTACGAAGCACTCCGCCTAACGGAAAAGACCGAAACAATATGCGGATTTGTGCATATTCCGTTTTCTTCGGAGCAAGCGGCAGCGCATGGCGGCTCGTATCCCAGCATGGAAACAGCTTTATGCACTCGGGGACTAATGAAATGCCTTGAGGTGATAATAGAGCAAATAAGGGCGTAACAAAAAAGCAGAGGGTCAAAACCTCTGCTCTTAATTTGCTCATTTTAACTATTTAGCACAGTCATTGCCGCTGCACCTTCGGTCGGTTTCTTTCCCGTAAAGCCTCATGGCGCAGTCGTGGCAAAGCTGCCCGACGCCTTCCACATAACCCATGCGGAAATCGATGTGCAGGCTTCGGGGCACGTTTGTAAGCCGTCCGCACAGAACACAGGTCTCATATCTGTCATCACGTTCCGTGGCTTGGCTTGCTTCTATCTTTTCTGCGGCTTTATACATATAGTCATCTCCAATGAATGACGGTGAAGCTGAATGGGTCAGCAGCTTCACCGTCGGGTCTTAGTGTGCTTTATTTCTCCGCAGAACTGCGCTTTCTGCTCTTTATAAGCAGCACTGCGCAGCCTATCACAGCGCCCAATGCGACGAGCACAACGCCGAAATCAAGGCGGCTTGCTTCGCCGGTACCGGGAGCAGGAGGCGCGGAGGGTTCCTCTGAGGGCTCAGAGGAAGGTTCCTCGGAAGGCTCAGGAGAGGGTTCGGGAGTTGGGGTAGGAGGAATGATCTCTTCCTCAACGCTGAACACCCAGGTAATGGTTCCCACTGCGTTCTGGAACTCATCGCCCATTTCAAGAGAGGCATTGAGCGACAGATCGAGCGTGATCTCAGCGCCGGCGGCGAATTCGCCAAGCAGAACGCCGTAGCCATCATCATCCGCAAGGCCGCCCTGTTCGTTGGCCGGGGCGTTGAATATCTCGGATTCGCCGTTATTGACCGTGAGGGTGAAATACGAAAGGAATTCCGCATCCGCAGGGTCAACAGGCAGTGCTTTGAGATAGATGCCAACGGTCATATCGCTCGAATTGCGAATCAGGATCTGCTGCTCGAGAGAATCACCGGGCATAACACCCTTGAAATTGGAGAACAGGTCGGTCGATTCGGGGGTGAATACGAACTCGTTCTCTTCGCCGGTGAAATCCACGGTCGGAAGCCCATCGGCAAAGGCGGTGGCGCATGCAAGCGCAAGGCAGGCGACAAGCATCAGAGCAACAAGCTTATAGTTTTTTCTCATACTCAGTTACCTCCTTGTATTTTCTTGGCGAGCGTGCCATCCGGACCAACTACTACCGGCCATACTTCTCCAACTGTCGAAGTCGGGAGCGACTGGACGGCGGAGGCGATGATCTGAAGCTCAAAATCATACTTGTGCTCTCCATCTTTTACGGTACAGCTCTTGATAAGAATGGGAGTGTAGTCGCCCGGGTTGATAACGGTCTTGCAGTAGTAGAAACCATCAGTACCTTCGAACCAGAATTGATTGAAATTATCACCCCAAGCGATGTTGCAATCATTATCGAGTTGTTCGAGGGAAGCAGGCTTTGCGGCAATATTGCCCTCATCGTCCACCCATGCCGGAACCAGCGCAACGCGGATATACGCAGGAACGTCACCGGTGTTCTTTATTCTGACATCGGACTTGGTTGTACCATTGAACTTCTCATCAACTTGTATGGTAACCACACCCGGAGTGAACGTATTTACAACAGGTTCGGGGGTGCTGATAAGCCATGCTAAGCTGCCGGATACGGCCGCACAGGCCAGAATGCAGACGCAGAATGCTATCAGAAACGACTTAATGGACCGTTTGGGCTTGCGCGAATAGGTTTTAATCTGCCTCATCGGTCAAGTCCTCCTTTCCGGGAATGATAGCAGGCGTTGGGTTGTACACAATACCGCTGCCATTGGAGACAAAGACGTTCGTTGCCACTGCTTCATCGCTGAGCCAGAACTCGTTGTTAAGGCTGTTGGTCAGGGTGACGGTTGCGACGGAGCTTCCGGCAGAAAGCGTTGCAGATTTATTTTCATCAAGCTTATACCTCCAGGACCAGTAGGTGTCCTCGCTGACGGTGTAGCTGCCGACAGGAAGACCTACAATCGTACGGCTGCCTGTACCGACAATGAGAACATTGTAATCGGCTGAGGGAAGTATAGTGCCTTTTCCATCCGGAATACCTTGGTAATGAACCTTGAAGATAAAGCTCTGATCCGGATCCTGAAGTTTGCCTTCTGCGATAGCCTTTTTAACCGTCAATGAGCAGGTGTTGACATGCAGTATGAACTTACACGGAACTGCACCTTCTGTACCGAAGTCACAGCCTGAGTGCTCACATTTATCATGCACAAAGCTCACATGGCCATCAATATCGGTTTCGTCGATCTTTACCGATACATTGACCGGGATATCATCGGGAACAGCGATATAGCTTTCCACGATGGCATTCTCGGGCGTGGTGGTGTATCCAAGCGTAAGCGAAGGTTCGGAGCCCACCATAGTCACCAAACTGTCCACAGTTTCGCCATGCTTCCAAGCAACGGACTTATAGTTTGCCGTATTATAATCCGTATGCTGTCCGCCATACCAGACCTCGCTGTCAGCGAAGGTTAGAAAGGGCTTAAAGACATTGATTTTGCCGTCGTCGTTGCTGCCGGACTTGCCGTCCATCTTATTGGGCGTGCCGGAAGCGCCGGTTCCATCATATTCAATCTTAGGTTTAACAGTAACAGTGATGGAATAGGTCGTGTCATTGGACAGTCCGTAAATGCCACCTGTGACAGCATTGCCGCTTGCATCCTTGATAACAACGCTTATGTCCACATACTCCGTTTGCCAGGTATCAAGACCGTAGTTTGTTGCATCGGGGGCAAGGTTCAACGTTACATCGCCAACCTTGACCGTTGCGCCCTCTTTGAGCTGCGCTGCGGTCAGGCCGCCCAGCAGGTACACGTTCTTGTCCGCTGGGGTCACGGTTACGTTCTGAATGGGCACGTTGACCTGCGGCTTCGGGAAAGTCATAACGGGCTGCTCTGCATCACTGTTCTCGTACACTCCTGCACTGGTGTTAGTGCATACGTTGTTGCCGCCAAGGAAGTCGGCTTTCGGGCTGACGGTGAAGCTTATAACCAGCTTGTTGCCGTGGTAAGTAACTGTATCGTTATCGGTTACAGTTCCTACATAGTTTTCGGCAAAGTCAAAGCCGGTAACACTCACCTGATCGCCATCTACGGTAGCCCTTGCGCCCATTGCATAAGCGTTTTTCGTCCAAGCACTATCGGGACCATTGTATTTCCAGGTCTCAAGCGTAATATCGCTTGCCGTTGCGCCTTTCGGTAAAGTGAATGCAGGGGCGATGATGTCCCTGATGACGGTATCTTCGCTCAGGGTAGTGGAGGAACCATCGGTCACTATCTGTTGACTGATCTTCTTAAAGATATCGTTGAGAGCATCAGCGTCGCCTGCGGAAAGATAGTAGCTTGGGCTCTGCACATTACCGTTGTTGGAAGACAGATTCTGCATGAACCAGTTGCACGCATTGTTCATTTGAGGACTGTTCTGATTCAAGTCATCACTTGGCTTTACTCCGGGACTATTGGCATTGGCACCTGAGAAAATGCCTACGGAATACACAGTTGCACCAGCGTTTTTAATCTGACGTGAAGTAGATATTGCATTGTTTGCAACTTTCAACTCAAATCCGTTAGAATCGGTAGGCGATCCGTCAGTAAAAACAATTACAACGCGATTGCGCTCTTGGCCTGGCTGAACAGGGTTTGCGTTTAGAATTCTATTTGCCATATCCATACCCAAATCAACCCTTGTCGCGCCTTCTGCAGCAAGGGCATCAATAGCGTCTTTGACCATGTTCTGACCAGCGATGCTATCCATGCTCTGAAGAACATCTTTCAAATCCTGGGTCTTGATACGATCGTATTGTACGCCTACACTCCCACTGTTAGTTCCGGAAATGGAAAGAAGCTCAGTGTTATTACCATAGCCGGATTGGCTTGCAAAGCCAACAACTGCAATGCGGTGATTAACATCGTCGTCTGTTTCGGGCTCACCATCTGTGCCATTTGCTTTCACAGCTACCGCATCGGCAAATGCAGTTACAGCGTCTTTTAGCGCTTTGAGGCGAGACGAACAGGGCTCTTCGACGAGCAAATAAAACTGAACGCCATCAGGATTAATTTCCGTCTTGGGAGCAATTCTATTGTTGCTAGTATGAATCCATTTATCAACATACCAACCAGCTTCGTGCCAAAGATGATAACGATCATTACAATAATAGACCCGACTGTAGGTTGAGCCATTCTTGATATAATACGTTTTGTTCGTATTAATCTGTGTTGCCTCAACATATGTATTGTGATAATCATTGCTGCCAGACATTTCGTTACCGCAAACAATGCAGAAATCCATACTTCCCGACTGGTCAAGCACCAGGACTATATCGGTGGGGATATCCTTCGTAACCTCGGTGATGATCTGTGAACCGGTTGCATAGGCCTCCAGAGTGATGGTATAGGTACCGTCTCCGTTTGCAACGGCGTTTTTCGTTATCACCATACCGCTGTCACCATTTCCGCTGCCCGTATCGTCGCCGGATACGGATGCGCCGCGAGTGGGCGAGCCGCAAACCGGGTCGAGCAGGGGAGCGACATTGGTGAAGTTGACGGTCGTATAAACATACTCAAGGTCGCCATCCTCTTCGGCGGCGGCGATAAGCGCGTTTATATGCTCTTCAAGCGCGGCATACTGCTCCTCGGTGAGAGAATCGATAAATGCGCTCAGCTGTTCGTCGGTGAGCCCTTCAAGCAGCGCGTGAGCCTCCGCAAAGGTCGCGGCTGCCATAAGGTCATTGTACAGTGCGGCATAATCGGGAGCTTCCACCGGGGTATCGGTATCGGACGGAGCGGGAGTATCTGACGGTGCAGGGGTCGGGCTGCCCGAATTCGTTTGGCTGCCCATATTGGCGATGCCGCCTTCGGTCAGCGCGACAATGGCTGAGCCCATGGGCGTAATAAGGCATAAGCAGAGAAGCAGTGACAATAGCCCTTTAAGTATCTTCATGTGCTATACCTCCTTTTCTAAAGATTTTTTGTGAAATGCTCACTCTGCGGGCCAGCCCTGCGCATCCAGAACGGTTGCGCCGTTGTTTGCATACTGTACAGCCTCTGCGTCAACATCGATGCTCAGAACCGCATCAATATAGGAGTTGCCAAGGCTGATGTCGAATGCTACGCTTGAGAACAGCTCTTCGGTGAAGGCACCGCCGTCAACGGGGCTGTTGTAGTAATAGTAGCCGTCCGAATAGGTCCAATCGGTGGTGTTGTAATCGAGGGTGATGTCGTCGGTTGACAGCGCCTGCTGGTTGGCATCGGTGCAGCTCATGGTGACCTTTACACGGATCCATGCGGTGTTGTCTCCGGTGTTTTCGATTTTAACGACCTTTGCGATGGTGTCGCCGGGCATAACACCGGTCTGATCCTCAAAGGGATCGCCGTTTTCGTCGGTCTCATGGATAGCTATCCCGAGATTGCCGGCGGTTATCTGATTGTTTGCAGTATCCTGTGCGGTGAAGTAGGCGAGGGAGCCGAGCGCAAGGATGGATACGCAGGCGATAATTGCCGCAAGAATCGTAATCTTCTTCTTGGTATTCATATTCTTTGCCTTTCTTTTATTTATTATAATGATTTATTTGCTGTTTGCGGCTTTTGCACCGCTGCTCACATATACCGCCACCCCGGCCGCTTTTGCGGCCAGGGCAACGTTAGTGAGGTGGAGGGATTAGTTATTAGCCCAGGGATTTGCGGGAAGACCGGAAGCGGCGAATGCTGCTTCTGCACTATCAAAACCGGCAGCCTGAACAGCCTGAACGAATACAGGAATCTCTACGCCTTCGGAGAGATCGTAGTTAATGACTTCAGGACCGTTGCCCCAATCTACTGTGTAGACGGGATCATTAGTGACTGAATCAATGTGCATATCAACAGTCTTGTCAAGGTAGAATCCGATGTATGCAGGAGTTGCGGTAACTGCATCTTTTTCAAGAGCGGTAGTATAGGTACGGCTATAGATTTTGTATTCAACGCCACCAATTACTACCGGGTTGGCAACAACTATCTCATCAGTCCACTGGCCTTCTGCGCAGGAATCTCCGTTAAAGTTCCAATGAAGGACATCATAGCGAGGTGCGTTGGGGGTCTGACCATTCTGAAGAGCGGTAGGAACAGCAACAAAGATGCGTACATATGCATCAGATTCGCCGGTGTTCTTGATGGTCATGATTTTATCAACATAGTTCTCGGCAGTGGGAAGTGTAACACCACCAACAGTTTCCTGCTCGCCCTGAGCAGAACCAACGATAGGCATCAGAACCTTACCCTGTTCAAAGGTTACAAGTGCAGTGCTGTCTGCGTTTCTCTGCTGCTCGATAAGCTGAACCTTAACTCCGCCAACGGTGAAAACATTGGTTTCTTGATCGGTATCGGTGAAATAAGCGATGGACATGCCGACGATGGTGACGGCAAGAACGGCAACGGCGAGGCCGATTGCGAGTAGTTTCTTCTTCATAAAACAAATTCTCCTTAATAATTTATTGTTTTTGTTTCTTTGTTAGTTGGTCGCTGCGTGATCGGTAAATCAGTTAGCAGGATACGCTTCCCATGCTGCATCAGCATTTGCGAAGCCATCAGCCTGGATAGCGTAAGCATTGACGGTGATGGTCATGCCTTCAATCGTCCTAAGCTGTGCATTAGTGATGGTGCCGGGAACGGTGATGCTGTCGAACAGAGCATCGAGTGGCACATCTGCAGTAGGAGCAGCAACGGGTTCCTTATACCAGAACTCATAGGTGCGGGTATTATTTCCGGTGTTCTCGGTGTTGCCCTTGTAGATCCAATTAGCACTATCGTAGCCGTCGAAGATACTAGTTAGATCTGCGCCATTGGTAGCAAAGATAGCGTCAAGCTCAGCAGACTTAGTAACGGTGACGGTCATCTTGATGTAGGAGCTTTCGCTGCCGCTCAAAACGGTGACCATAGGATCCTTGGTGTATTCGTGTCCGGGAATCAGCTTGTAGCTGTTAGCCTTGACACGATCAGCGTTTGGCACCAGTGTACCATCAGGATACACTGGTGCTTCGTCAAGCTTGATCTGTACGTTACCGACGGTGAAGGTGTTGACAACTTCGTCGGTGCTTGTCAGGTAGGCAATCGTCATACCTACTGCAAAGGCGCAAACCAGCACCATTGCAACTGACATGATTAGAAGTTTCTTCTTCATGTTCTTCCTTTCCGGGCGCGCTCTGCGGCGCCCATGCATTATATATGGGATTTATATTAAGCCCGAAGGCTCTTCCCCGGAATCGGTTGATTCGGCGCCGTCCCTGACGCCGCGTTTTTTGCTCTTGTCCATGCCCTTGATAATATCGGGTACGAACAGAAGCAGGACGAGCACCACCGCGCCGCAAATCCCGACATACATGCCGGGCGGCGAGGAGAGATAATTGGAAACATATCCAAGATAGGGGATGGAGAACACGGGACGGCCGAGAAGATTCTTAAAATAAACCGGCTTGCCGTCCGGCGCATCGTTTGCATCGCCCTTGGTGTAGAAAAGCTCATTCTCCGCATCGATATCGATAACACGGTGAGTGGCGATGACAAGGTCTTCGTTCAGAACGAAGGTTATCGGGTCGCCGACCCTTATCTGCTCCGCGGGAACATCCTTAACATATATGAGCGAACCGACATGATATGTCGGCTCCATACTGCCGCTGAGTACGCAGAATGGGCGCAGACCAAACAGCCTGACGCCGGCCAGAAGTACCGCAATCAGCACCACGACACATGTTAGAATGGTTGTGAATACGTTCAGAACAATTTGAACAGGGCTCTTCTTTTCTTTATTCTTTTTTTTCTTTATGTCTGTATCTTGCTCCATGATACCAAGCTCCTTACTGCCTACTGGGTGATAAATCAGGCAAATATTGGCAGTATTACGATTAACACATGTATACTTGCGCGTCTATCCAATATATCTTACGCCGAGTTGTGCATAAAAGTACACTTTTATGCACAACACTTCGGCACACGCAAATTCACCTTAACGGTGGAAAACAGTCCAGTTTTTAACTCGTCTCCCGGCTGTTTTCAGCGGAATTATACTACACCTATCCATTGTTCGTCAATACATAAAAGTGTACCTTTTTGCACAAAGCAAAAATATATTTTAATTTTTCACCGCCTCAATCAAACGTTCCGTACTCTCTTAGCCATTTATAGAGCAGAGAACGGCTTATTCCAAGGCTTTCGGCGACCTCTGTGCTGGTACAGCCACGCTTCTTCCACTGCGCCGCTATCTCGTCGAATCCTTCTGGCTTCGGTATGCTTTCCCTGCCAAGCTTCACTCCACGAAGCTTCGCAGCGGCAATTCCCTCCGTCTGACGCTTGCGAATGTTTTCTCGTTCCGTCTGAGCGACATAGCTCAATATCTGCAAAACGAGATTCGATATGAATACTCCGGTCAGATCCTTATCACGCTAACGCGTATCTAACAATGGCATGTCCAGAACAACTATATCTGCTTGTTTTTCCGATGTAATTATCTTCCATTGCTCGATAATCTCCTCATAGTTTCGTCCAAGCCTGTCGATAGAAAGTATGAATACCGCATCTCCGCTTCGGAGCCGGCGCATCATGCGCTTGTACTGCGGCCGCAAAAAATCCTTCCCGCTCTGCTTGTCGATGTAGATCATTTCCTTCTCGATACCGGCCTCGTGCATCGCAAGAAGCTGGCGTGATTCATTCTGTTCCTTGGTCGAAACCCGAATGTACCCATAGTTTTTGTTCATTGTGAAATTCCTCCTGATTCTGTTTTTGTGATGTGATGATAAAAACGCAGTGCGATACAGCGTTTATATTACTAAGCATAACATGGCTGTTGTATAATTCATCCATTCAGGCCAATTTCATATATAAAGCAGAAGCGAACTGCAAAGTGAGAAAAAATATACGAATCGACAGAATTCGGAATAGCATTGAAATTGTCTTGCTGTATTTGCCGGAATATGGAAGAACTATCGAGGTGCAGCAGCGATGGTGAATCGAACCGGATCAAAATGCTGCTATATGTAATAAAAAGCAGAGGCGCTTAACCTCTGCCAAAATATAGTAATATGATTATCCAATCAGTTTCTTGAAAGCGTCATTTCCGCCAAGAACGATGATATGATCGTCCGGGTTGAACATATAGTTGGCGTCTGCAGCAATAAGCTTGCCTTCGGGAGTTTTTGCCGCAACAACATTAACTCCGTAGCGTTTGCGGACATCGATAATCTGAATGGTCTTTCCAAACCATTTGGATGGCGCGCGCAGCTCGAACATCGCATATTCATCCGACAGCATAAAATAGTCAAAGACCGAGTCATTGCTTATGGTTTTTGCAAGCCTTTGAGCCATATCCTTTTCGGGGAATACTATCTTATCTGCTCCGTTCTTGAGAAAGAACTTCGCCTGAACCTCCGTCGAAGCTATCGCAATAACATAGGGACAGCCAAGCTCCTTGAGAAGGTCAACGATTTGGAGACTGTCCTGAAAGTCCTCAGGTATGCAGACTATCGCCGCGTCAAATTCATCAACGCCGAATGTCATCAGGACGTCACGGCGCGTACAATCGCCGATTTTTGCACTGGATACATACTCGACAAGATCTGAGACCTTGTTTTCGCTTTCGTCCACCAGCATTATTTCACATCCGGCATTATACAGATAGCGGCAAATGAAATGGCCGAATTTACCTGCGCCGATCACCAAAAATGATTTCATAAATTCCTCCTTGACCTAATTTGATTACCCGATGGTGATATCCTCTGCCGGGGCGGTTATGCGCGAAGGCGCTTTGCGCTCGGCAAGCGCTCCTGCAAAGCTCAGGCTTCCGACGCGCCCGCAGAACATCAGGAAAATTATCACTATTTTTGAAACGACCGAAAGACTGCGAGTGATGCCGGTACTCATTCCGACGGTTGCGACAGCAGAGGTCGTTTCAAAGATTACATCAATCACCGGAAGCTGATTGTCCGCCATGCAGATAATGAGCGATGCAAGAATGACCAAAGAAAGGTTGGTCACAAATACCGCGGTCGCTTTATTTAGTATGTTGCTTTCAAGCCGCCTGCCGAACAGACCAAAGCTGCTGTTCTTGCGGATATAGGAAAATCCGAACAGCAGAAGGGTTATAAACGTAGTAGTCTTTATACCGCCTGCAGTTGAACCGGGACTGCCGCCAATGAACATTAGTACGGTCGTAAGCAACTTTCCGGCAGGGGAGAGAGCACCGGTATCCACGGTGTTGAAGCCAGCAGTCCTTGCAGTGACCGAGCCAAAGAAGGATGTCAGCACCCTTTCGCCGAAATTCATGCCTGCCGCCGAATAATCTGCTTCGGAAAAGAAGAGCACCACTGCTCCGACAAGGACAAGTATTGCGCTTATGCTGAGGACTATTTTGCTGTGAAGTCGATACTTCCTCAAATGTATACCGTGGTTCAGAACATCGTCCCATACAAGGAAGCCAAGTCCGCCTATAATGATGAGCAGCATAATAACTACATTGACAAGCACATCATTATAGTATCCGGTAAGGGAGCAGTATTCCCCGGTAAAGCCCATTATGTCAAAACCTGCATTGCAGAATGCGGAAACTGAATGGAAGATGCCCATGAATATGCCCTTGGGAATGCCGAACTTGGGACAAAAACGAATGGACAAAAGAGCAGCCCCGCTGAGTTCAACTACCGCTGTGACGGCGAGAATACGCTTTGCAAGCTTTAATATTCCGCCTATCTGGAGCGTGTTGATGCTTTCAGACAAAAGCTCGCGTTCACGAAGTCCAAGCTTTTTGTTTATAAGCATGAACAGCACCGTTGCAATGGTCATAAACCCAAGTCCGCCGATTTGAATCATAAGCAGGATAACGCATTGACCGAATAATGACCAATGAGTACCTGTATCAACGGTAACAAGGCCGGTAACGCAGGTCGATGATGTTGCCGTGAACAGGCAGTCAAGCAGAGGCGTTACCTCACGATCCCTTGACGATATGGGGAGGGACAGAAGCAGCGTTCCGATGATGATTATCACGAAAAAGCTAAGCGAAATAACCTGGGTCTGACTCATCCCACGTTTGCGCTGCTTGCGCTTCAGGTCTCCGATTGGATTTACTTGTCCTCCGATAGTAACTCCCATGGCTTAATACTGTGCTCTTTCTCCGCCGATGAGCTTTGGCCTTGTGCGCGCCATTGTTATGTTGGCGCAGCCGATCGAAGTATTCTCGTTGTGTACGGGTACACAGACGGGGCGCATATGCATACCGATAAATACACCGCCGATGTCAATGCCGGCGCGTGCGCGTGCCCCAATATCCTCGACCACGACAGGGTCACTGAATTGCTCAACGGCTTGTACGCTCCATGCTCCGCCTGCGTGCAGCACCGGACGCACGGATACCTGTGTAAAGTCATATTTCTGCATACACTCGCGTTCGACAACAAGCGCGCGATTCAGGTGCTCACAGCATTGGCAGGCCAGGAACAGATCGTTCTCGCGCACGACCGGAAGGATGACATCCATTATGGCTTTTGCGACTTCTTCAGTCGAGTGCGAACCCATATGATAGCCCATTACCTTGCTCGTACTGCATCCTATCACAATAATATCACCCTTGTTAAGCTTATAATAACCTTCGCTGCAAGCGTTCAGCAGCTCATCAATAGCTGCTTTAGCTTGAACTTTAATATCATTGATAGAAAATTCCATAATATCGCCTCTAATTCTGATTTCAGTCCTGCGCTGAGGAAGGACTGGCTAAATTATAATACCGACGACGGCAAAACACAACAGGCTGCCGACTACTCGTCGATAGGCTTAAAGCCCTCTCCATATGCGGTATCGACAGAGCTGACGATTATGAAGGCCGCCGGATCTATCTGATAGGCAATCTTTCTTATCTTGAAAACCTCTGCCTTGGAACAGGTACACAACAATATCTGCTTATCGTTGCCGGTGTAACCGCCCTGACCGTTGGCGATAGTCACGCCGCGCTCAACATCCTCGCCGATCCTGTCAGCGACTTGTTTGCCCTTTTCCGTTATCACCATTACCATCTTTCTTGAATCAAAGCCGTACATCAGCTTGTCTATGATGAGACTGTAAAGGATAGTCATAATAAAACCATAAAGCATTGCGTTTATGTTTTTGTAGACAACGGCGCCAAGCACAATGATGATGCTGTCAACGGCAAGTGAGATGTTGCCAAGCGAAAGATGCGGATTCTTCTTGCGGATAGCCATGATGACAAAATCGGATCCTCCTGTTGAGGAATCGCGGATATAGATCAGCGCGAGACCGGCACCTGCGAGGATACCGCCGAAAATGGCAGCGAGAATGGGTTCGCCGGTATAGTTCGGGATAAGGGGAACAAGATAGTCGACGACGACCCAAGAGACTACGATGGTTTTTACCGAACGGGCAAAGAACTTCTTTCCAAGCGTTTTGAAGGTCAGAAGTATTATAGGGATATTGATCAGCACGGTTGCAAAACCGATGGGGATCTTTGTAAGGTAGTTGAGAAGTATTGCAATACCGGATACGCCGCCGGGCGCAAAATTGGATGCCGAGGCAAAGGTAACCATACCTACGCCGTAAATAAAACATCCGACAATATCGTAAACCAGATCGACAAGCAGAGTACTGATCTGTGTCTTTGTGGGCTTTTTCATATAAATCCACCTCCAAAAACTTATGAAAACTAGTATGTCTTCAAGTAATCAATACTAACATTATCATAGATAAAAAACAACCCCGCAGCATAAATATAATCTTAAAGCAAATGATACTTGACAGAGCTTTAAAATGACGTAAAATATTGATAACGATTGAGATATTGAAAGGAAAACATGATATGAATATTTTGGTTGCAATGCCAACTCACCCCGAACATGAAGAAAGACTTCGAAGGGCATGCCCAAACGGAGAACTCACATTCCTTCATGGCGGAAAACCAAGTGCCGGACAGCTTGCAAAAGCCGATATCATTGTCGGGAATATCCCGGTTGAGGATGTTGGCAGGTGCGTAAACCTTAAGCTCCTTCAGCTCAATATGGCAGGTTCCGATAAATATGCAGGAAGAATGCCGGAAGGAGTGCTTCTCGCAAATTCAAGCGGTGCTTACGGCCTTGCGATCAGCGAGCATATGCTCGGAGTGCTTTTGATGCTCATGAAAAAGCTGTATCTGTATAGGGACGATCAGAATGCCTGCATTTGGCAGGACGAGGGAAGCGTGACCGGCATTGAGGGTGCGCGGATACTCACAGTCGGACTTGGTGATATCGGAGGGGAGTTTGCAAAACGCTGTAAGGCATTAGGCGCATACACCATCGGTATTCGGCGCAATGCGCGCAGTGCTCCGGAGTATATGGATGAGATGCATACGCTTGACAAACTGGACGAACTGCTGCCCACGGTCGATGTTGTCGCTTTATGCCTTCCGAACAGCCCCGAAAGCGTTCATCTGATGAACAGTGCACGCTTACGCCGCATGAAAAAAGGCGGAATATTGTTGAATGTAGGCAGGGGGAACGCAATCGATACCGAAGCACTTGTTGATGTGCTTCAGGAAGGGCGTATCCTTGCAGGGATAGATGTCACCGATCCGGAGCCGCTGCCAAAGGAGCATCCGCTTTGGAAATGTCCCGGCATTGTGATCACGCCGCATATCTCCGGATTCTATCATCTGAGACAGACTCACGACAGAATAATTGAGATTGCGGCAAGCAATATCGAAAATTTGATTTCCGGCAGACCCATTAAGAACTTGGTAGACAGTTCGACCGGGTATCGGACGCTGGAAAACAGGTATTAAAAAAATCGACCGAAGCATTATGCTTCGGTCGTTGTTTATACATACTGTCAGCTTGCGTACATCTTCCAGACGATCCAATTAGCGAGCCTGCACGGCAAAAGCTTTATCAGCATACAGCAGGCCTTGTACATCAGGCCGACGGAGCAGAGAGGCTTGGGATTTTTTTTGACGGATAACGAATAGAACTTCTTTGCAATAGCAATAGGGGGCATACCGTTTTGCTCGTCGTGCTCCATAGAGGCCACCGACTTTGCAAGCGAAGAATAGCTTTCAGCGCCTTCGTTGATCTTATTCCTTGCGGAGGTGAAACCGGTTTTTATGTCTCCGGGCATGACAGCACAGAGCTTGATGCCATAGCTTCTAACCTCATTGCCGACGGCAAGCACGATCGAATTCAGCGACGCTTTTGTTGCGGAATAGTAGGCTTGGAAAGGAATACCGATTGCGCCCGCAACGGAGCTTGTAACTATAATATGCCCTGCGCTATTTTTACGCATATACGGAAGCACCGCGCGAATACATCGCATTGCGCCCCAGAAATTTACATCGAATTGCTTCTTGGCTGTTTCAATGTCGGTAAATTCGACAGCTCCGGAGATCCCATAGCCTGCGTTGCAGATAAAAACATCTATTCTGCCTGCTTCTGAAACAACCTTTTCAACCGCATTATTTACGGAAGCTTCATCGGTAATATCGCATGAAATGCTGATGACGCCATTCTCAGGGCAGGGCCTGCGGCTAAAGCAGTAAACCTTATCGCCTTTTTCGGAGAACAGCTTTGCAGCGGCAAGTCCTATGCCGCTGGAAGCTCCCGTTATAACGGTTATACGACGATCACTCATCTTTTCCTATCACCTTTTCGATGGAATCCAGCGCTTCATCCAGCAGCTCCGTAGTGAGATTTGCCATATAGCTGGTGCGCAGCAGGCATTCTCCCGGAGGGGTAGCAGGGGGCAGCACAGGATTTACATAAACGCCGTTGTCGAACAGTTCCTTAGCCTTATAGAAGGTCCTCATCTCATCATAAGTATAGATGGGGATTATCGGAGTTATGCTGTCGCGAATCTTGATTCCCCTGGAACGAAGACCGTTGCGCATGTATGCAGCCAGTTCCATCAGATGCGTTGGCATATCGGGGTTTTCCTTAAGAATATGCAGCGCTTCGATGGCTGTTGCGCAGCTTGCAGGGGGAATTGAAGCGCAGAAGATAAACGGACGAGAGGAGTGGCGTACATATTCCACGACACGAAGGTCTGCCGCCATGTAGCCTCCCAATGAAGCAAGGGACTTGCTGAAGGTTCCCATTATGATATCGACCTTGTCGGTAAGTCCGAAGTAGTCGGCGGTACCGCGGCCGCCGTTGCCGAGCACGCCGAGACCGTGAGCGTCGTCGACCATGACTCGAGCATTATACTTTTCTGCCAGAGCGACGATTTCGGGGAGCTTGCAGATATCTCCACCCATGCTGAATACGCCGTCGGTAACGATCAGCTTTCCTGATTCAAGAGGAACATTGCTAAGCGCTGTTTCCAGATGCTCCATATCGGAATGGTTATAGCGAATGGTTTTGGCGTAGCTGAGCTTACAGCCGTCATAAATACTTGCATGGTTTTCCTTATCGCAGAAGATATAATCACCGCGTGAAGCGATGGCGCTGATGATACCGAGGTTGCTCTGGAACCCTGTTGAAAATGTCATGACAGCCTCTTTGCCAAGAAACTCGGCCAGTTCGCTTTCCAGCTGAACATGGAGGTCAAGCGTTCCGTTCAAGAACCTTGAACCGGAGCAGCCGGAGCCGTAGGTCTGAAGCGCCCGTACGCCTGCATCGATTACACGAGGGTTGGATGTGAGTCCAAGATAGTTGTTAGAGCCAAGCATGATCCTGCGTTTTCCCTCCATGATTACCTCTGGCGCTTGACGGGACTCGAGCTCGTGAAAATAGGGATAGATGTTTAGTGCTTTCGCCTGTTCCACGATGTCAACTTTACACTTGTCGAATAAGTCCATATTAATTCTCCAGTATGATAGAATGGTTTCAATGAAACCGATATACGAATAATATCAGCTTGAACGGAATATGTCAAGCGGATTAATATAAAATGGGATGCAGCATACAAATATCAGCATCCCATTCCTCTACATAAACTTCAATAGAACCTCGTTTTGAAAGTCCAGACCCCTGCGTGTTAATCGCATATAATCTTCTGTGACGATCATACTGCCCTCAAGCGTTGCCTCGCTCACTGCGGCGGCATAATGAACGACGGGATCAATACCAAATCGCTCCGTGAAGGAAGCTCTGCTTATCCCTTCGATCTTCCTTAGGCCCACCATGATCGTCTCAAACATCTCATCATCGCGCTCAATGATCTCCGATGTTTCAACCGGCAGCATGCCGTTTGCTGTCTTAAGCACATATACCGAAAGCACCGCATCATTTGCCCAGCGTGACCATTTTCCGTTGAGCCTAAGCGCTGAGTGCGAATTTAGCCCGAGCCCCAAGTACTCTCCGTTATCCCAATAGTTCAGATTATGCCTGCACTCATAACCGGGCTTGGCAAAGTTGCTGATTTCATATCTTTGATAGCCCAGTTTGTCGAGCAGCGCAAAGCCTTCGTCCTCCATCTCTGCCGTTTCATCAGCGTCGGGCAGAATGATCCTGCCCTGTTCAACGTCTTGATACATCGGCGTATGCTCATCCAAGATCAAAGAATAAGAGGAGATATGCTCTGCGTGCAGCTCTGCTGCGGTCTTGATGCTGTTGAGATAAGATTCCATGGTCTGCTTGGGAAGACCATGCATAAGATCAACGTTAATATTGTCGAAACCGGCTTTGCGGGCTGTCTTGAATGCGGAAATAAATCCGTTTAGGTCATGTACCCTGCCGATAGCGCCAAGTACAGCGCAATCGGAGCTTTGAAGACCGATGGACAGCCTGTTGATGCCGAAACTGCGGTAATTCAGCAGCTTTTCCTCTGTCAGCGATTCCGGGTTGGCTTCGATGGTGAATTCGATTTCATCATCAAAGCTAAAGCACTCCCAAGCGATATCTATGATACGGCCGAGAAGTTCGGCTGGCATTATGCTGGGCGTGCCGCCGCCGATAAATATCGTGGAAAAGCGTTTGCCATCAACAAGCGGCTTATACAGCTTCATCTCGCTGATGAGTGCAGCGGTATATGCGGCATAATCAAATTCATTGTCAAAACTGACAAAGTCGCAATACCTGCATTTCTTCCTGCAAAACGGAATGTGAATATAAAGTCCTGCCATCTCAGTTTATTCTCAATACGCTCATAAACGCTTCGCTTGGCAGTTCGACGGTACCGATCTGCCTCATGCGCTTTTTGCCTTCCTTTTGCTTTTCAAGCAGCTTTTTCTTCCTGGTGATATCGCCTCCGTAGCACTTGGCGAGAACATCCTTGCGAAGCGCCCTGACGGTTTCTCTTGCGATGATCTTTCCGCCAATGGCTGCCTGGATAGGTATTTCGAACTGCTGCCTCGGTATAACTTCCTGCAGCTTTTCCGCAACGGCTCTTCCCTTGGCATATGCCTTATCCCTATGAACGATCGTTGACAGCGCGTCACACATATCGCCGTTGAGCAGAAAGTCGAGCTTAACAAGATCGGACTTCACATAGCCTTCTATCTCATAGTCAAATGAAGCATAGCCGCGGCTCCTGCTCTTTAAGCTATCGAAGAAATCAAAGATTATCTCATTGAGCGGAATATCGTAAGTGAGCTTTACCCTTGTCTCTTCAAGGTATACCATATCACGGAAAACGCCCCGTTTTTCCTGCGAAAGTTCCATTATCGTACCGACATACTCGGACGGTGTCATAATATGCGCCTTGCAGATCGGCTCCTCCATGCGCTCAATCTGCGACGGATCGGGGAGATTGCTCGGATTATCTATCCAAATCTCCGTCCCGTCCGTAGTCACAACGCGATAGACAACGCTGGGGGCAGTCGTGACCAGATCGAGATCAAACTCTCGCTCGAGCCTTTCCTGCGCGATCTCCATATGCAGAAGTCCAAGAAAACCGCATCTGAAGCCATATCCAAGTGCCTGCGAGGTCTCGGGTTCATATGATATGGAGGCATCGTTAAGAATGAGCTTTTCCAGTGCATCGCGAAGGTTTTCATACTCCGCCCCATCGGCAGGATAGATTCCGCAGAATACCATGGGGCTTGCGTGCTTGTATCCCTTAAGCGGTTCGGATGCAGGGTTGTTGGCAAGTGTGATTGTGTCGCCAACCTTTGTCTCTGCAACGGATTTAATGGAAGCGGAGATATAGCCGACCTCACCGGCCGACAGCGCATCGGTCGTTTTCCACTGCGGAGTGAATACGCCTACCTCAGTAACATCGAATTCCTTGCCGACATGCATAAATCGAATTCTGTCGCCTGCGCGTACAGCACCTTCCATTATCCTAACATAGCTCAAGGCTCCCTTATAGTTATCATAATAGCTGTCGAAAATCAATGCTCTGAGCGGTGCGTCTGCGTCGCCTTTGGGCGGGGGAAAATCGGTAACTATCCTAGCAAGAACCTGCTCAACATTCAGTCCCGTTTTTGCGGACACCTGAGGCGCATCCTCTGCCGGAATGCCGATGATGTCCTCGATCTCATGTATTGCGCTCTGTGGATCGGCTGAAGGAAGATCGATTTTATTTATTACAGGCAATATCTCAAGATCGTTATCTATCGCCAAATAGACATTTGCCAGTGTCTGAGCCTCAATGCCCTGTGTTGCGTCAACGATGAGAACAGCGCCTTCGCAGGCAGCAAGAGCACGGCTGACCTCGTAGGTGAAGTCAACATGGCCCGGAGTGTCAATCAAATTGAGCATATAGCGCTTTCCGTCGGTATGAGTATAGAACATCCTGACGGCAGTGGACTTAATGGTAATACCGCGCTCACGCTCAATATCCATCGAATCGAGGAGCTGCTCCTCCATATCGCGGGCGTTGACGGTGTCGGTGTACTCCATAAGCCTGTCGGCAAGCGTTGACTTGCCGTGGTCGATGTGAGCGATTATGCAAAAGTTCCTTATCAGTTCTCGGGGGTAAGACATTTATCCTCCAAACTGCCGAATGCAGTCGGCAGCCATGTAGTATATCAGCAAATTGCTTTCAACCCATAATTATACTTGGTTTCTTCCGATATATCAAGATAAAAATGGCCGCCGGACTCAATGTGTCTGTTGAAGCGTCAAGCATAGGTGACACATTTCCTCTCAAGAGAGCAGTCAAGGGTAGGTGTGGAGATTTTCGAAGCAAAGCGAAGAAAA